>OJJV01000139.1_pt1 | contig 78039 bp, 72 predicted proteins | sample 1596391 | NCBI WGS metagenome assembly OJJV01 (sample SAMEA4350164, study PRJEB24818) | metagenome | biome: human; feature: gut; material: faeces | place: Denmark | collected 2013-09
GCAGATACGGGGGATTTGGGTGCCGCAGGGCTACACAAATCCCATGCTCGTTATCCTTACGGATAAAAAAGCGGTGTATAGCCCCGCACCCCTTAAAGCGGCAATTCCTCATCGTCCTCCGCCTCCTGCCATGACGCAGATGACGCTTGTGACGATGCTTGGGGAAGCCGGAAGGTCCCGTCATTCTGTTTCCGCAGTGGCGCAAGTCTCTCGCTCCCGGAGGAACCGTCATGACCGTCAGCACCGTCATGCAGCTCCAAAAGCACCAGCCGAGCAGCCGCCGTTTTACAATATTCGTATGTGATTCCCAGGGGCAGCAGCACATCGCTGTAATGACGGGTCAGATGCTTGCTGGCGAGGTTGGGCTTCAGCTCCGTATTACCTACGGCGGCAAGCAGCTGGGACACCGTGCCCCGAAATTGCCCGTGCGTCAAGAGAAAATCCGCCACCTGAAAAACAAAGTCCGGGATGCGTTCCTTTCGCAAATCCTTGGCACTGAGCGCCTCGGTAATCTCCCATCGGACGCCCCGCATCTGCATTTTCAGCTTCTTCTCCTCCACATCCCGGCCCGTAATGCAGAGGGTGGCACAATCGCCGAAGCGCTCATCCTTGCGGAGAATCATCCCCGTATCCGCCACGCCCAAAATGCCTGTGGAACCGGTCATATCATTGAAAATATTGCTGCTGTCCCGCTCCTTTCGGGTGTGATGGACAACGAAGATGCAAATGCCGTGGTCATCGGCGAGCTTTTTCAGACCGGACAGATCCTTGTAGTCCTGGGCATAGGCATTGACCTTTGCGGAAGCATTGTCCCGCACCATTTGGAGAGTATCGATGAATATCAGACCCGTGGAGGGAAATTCCCGCAGAGCCTCCTCGATCTGCCCCTCCAGCTCTGCGCCCAACTGCCCGCAGGAAAAGCCGAAGCGGAGATTCTCCGGCGGAGAATCCGTCAGCTCCTGCATACGCTGCTGAACGCGCCATTCCCGGTCCTCCAAGGCCAGATATACCACATTGGTTTTTCTGGTGGGCAGCCCCCACACCGCCTCGCCGCGGCTGATTTGCAGGCACAGCCACAGCACCATCCAGCTCTTGCCGATCTTGGAGTCACCGGCCATGACCGCTAGCCCGTCGGCAAGGATTCCGTCAATCAGCATCCTCGGGTGCGCCAGCGGCTTGTAGTACAGCGTCTCCGCGTCGATCAGTTGAATTTTGTTCATGTGTTTCACCTTCTTTCTTTTTAGCTGGTAAGTGTTTTTTGAGTTTGGGCCGTCCTTCCGATACGGTTTTTTTGTGCCTGCCCCGGGGTCTCCGCGGCGTTGCCGTGCTCGCTCTTTTGAGGTCGCCGCACAGTCATATCTGTCTCGGTAACGGCTATGCAGTTGTCGAGGTACATATCCTCATAATGCGAGGAATGAGAGAGGGGCATTTTTAGGGTCCTGCCGAAAAAGTCTTTCTCGATGTCCCTCGCTGACTTTTCCCCCTCAAGTGGTAGATCACGAGAAAGGCTTAAAATTAAGCCGCTCGAAAAAAATATTTATCTCCCTCACTTGGTAGGCAGCGAGAAGGCAAAAAAATTAACCCCCTTGAAAAATTCTTTTGTTTTGGCTCCAAATTGGAGCCATTTTCCTATGCCGGACTGCTCGTGGCTCCGAAATGGAGCCATTTTTCGTCTATGGCATCAAAAGTGATGCCATATCCATTGCGGAGTTCATCGGTGTGGCAGCAAAATTGATGCCATAAAAATAAGCGCCTGCCTCTTTTCGGAAGCAGACGCTCATTTCTCGTATTCAGTTTTTACCGTAGCAGCCGGATCAGCAGCTCATTGATATCCTCGGTGGGCTTGCCGCTTGCTACCAGCTTGTTCCGAAAGGACAGCAGGGCCTTTACCAGCAGCCGCCGCTCGCCGGCGCAGGGTGTTAACACTCGACTTCTTCTATACTTGAACATCACCACACCTCAGCAAGGTGCTTCAAGTCGTTACTGATGAAGTAATTGACAGCATTACCGCCGCATATAACGAAAACTCTCCCGATTTTATCTACTTTGTGACGCTATATAACATCTTCAATGAGTTTTTGGAAGATGTGTCCGAAGATGTTTTGCCCAACGAAGCGACCGGTTTTAAGGAAAGCAAGATTTGGGGGATGCTCTATAATTTCCAGAGGGATGCCGCTCTTGCTATCATAAACAAACTTGAGAAGTTCAACGGCTGTATCCTTGCAGACAGTGTTGGTCTTGGTAAAACCTTTACCGCCCTTGCCGTTATTAAATACTACGAAAACCGCAACAAGTCCGTTCTTGTGCTTTGCCCCAAGAAACTGACGAACAACTGGAATACCTATAAGGATAACTATGTCAATAACCCCATTGCTGCCGACCGGCTTCGGTACGATGTGCTTTATCATACCGACTTAAACCGCACCCACGGCACATCCAACGGACTTGACCTTGACAGACTGAATTGCAAAAGATTTGCTTGCAGATAATGGCGTGATTTTTATTAGCATAGATAATCGTGAAAGTGCCAACTTGAGAAAGATTTGCAATGAGGTGTTCGGCGAGCGGTGTTTTATCACAGATGCAATCTGGCGTTCCTCTGATAACAGCAATAATGATGCAAAGCAGTTTTCCAATGACTACAACTCCACCCTTGTGTATTCAAAAAATCCTCTATGGCAACCAGAAAAGCAGTCTGATGATGAAAAAAGAAAACACTTTAAGAATCCAGACAATGACCCTAAGGGCCCATATTTTGACGGAAATCCGTTAAATTCTCCCAATTTTAGGGAAAATCTTTGCTATGATATTGTTTCGCCACAAGGAATTACTATACATCCGCCAAAGAACGGATGGAGATGGTCTAAGGAAACTTTGACTGAAAAGTTAGAAACAGGAGAAATTCGGTTTACTGAAGATGGAAAAAACATTCGCAGAAGAACTTATTTGTGCGACATGGAGGGATTGCCGCCATCTAACCTGTGGATAGATTTTGATAAGACAGGGCACAATCGACAAGCAAAATATGAACTTCTTAAATTGTTGCCTGAAGATGTATTTGATACTCCGAAGCCAGTCAAGCTAATTATGTATATTCTTGGATTGGTCTCGGACGGGAAGAACGATATTTATCTTGATTTTTTTAGCGGTTCATCCACAACCGCTTCTGCAGTAATGCAAAAATCGAGCTGGAGATCGGCTACAACAAGTCCATCAACCGGGAAACCCGTATTCTCGGTGTTGGTGATGACCTCTACTTCGTTTCGCAGGAAATGGAGCAGTACAAGGGCTACACCATCTCCGAAATTGACCCGCTGCGTGGCACCGTGACCTTTACCAACGGCGAAGTCATCAAAGCCGGTGATGTGGTGGGCGATGTGTCCGAAAAGGATATGCGCCGCATTCAAATCAGAGAAACCATCCTCTCCCACTTTGAAAAAGAGGAAAAGCTCTTCAATATGGGCATCAAGTGCCTGTCCCTGTTCTTCATCGACGAGGTGGCAAAGTACCGCCAGTACGACGAAAACGGCGACGAGGTGCTCGGCGAATACGGCGTGATGTTTGAGCAGGAGTATCTTGCTATTCTGAACGAGTACATTACGATGTTTGACACGCCGTATCAGAAATATCTCAAATCCACCTGCAGCGATGTAAGCCGGGTACATAAGGGCTATTTCAGCATCGACAAGAAAACCGGGCACAGCGTGGACAGCCAGCTCAAGCGTGGCAGCGAATTCTCCGACGAGGTGTGTGTCTATGCAAAGCTGCCAAGAACCTTCCAAATCCCTACACCGGTAGGAAACTATTCGCCGGACTGGGCAATCGCTTTCTATGAGGGCAAGGTCAAGCATATTTTCTTCATAGCCGAAACGAAAGGCACAATGGAAAGCCTTGAGCTGCGTCCTATTGAGCAGGCGAAAATCTCTTGCGCCAAGAAGCTGTTCAACGAGATGTCCATAAGCAATGTCGTATACCACGATGTAGACAGCTACCAGAGTTTGCTGAACATCATGAATTCGTTATAAAAAAGGACATGGACACACAAACAAAGGTGTGCCTCTGTGTTATGACATTATTCCGAATCCAGATTGACATAGTTCCGATTCTGCATTGACATAGTTCCGAAAACTTTTGATATTGTTCCGATGGTTGTTCTTTTTCACCCGGTCAAAGGTGCGTGATGCCCTCGTCCGGGCTCACGAATCAATCAGCAAGCCGGCGCTTATACCGGAAAGCTTCTGAGTCCTTGCTCTGTTCTTATTTGGGGCCGTAAAGCTGAAAACAGCGGGAGAAATCGCAGAAATCCGCGCCTTCCCCCGCCATAGCATTCGGTTAATTTGCGAAATATTTTTTGCCCATACCTCCGCAGCATACCGGCTCAAAAAGGATTCCTTCCCTGTAAGGCTATTCCGAGATCAGCGTTTTTCGCCCTCTTTTGCCGCCTTCTCAATGCTGCGAATAGTCTGCAAATATTTCTCCTCCACGGGAGAAAGATTCTGCGCCTGATATTTCTTGTATTCCGCCTTTGCCTTCTCCATCGCCTGCGTGTGGCTTACGGTTCCCCCGTCGGTGAGCAGGGCCTCTCCGGTGGAGGCAAGGATGCGGTCTAGGTTCTCCACATAATCACTCATGTACATGGGCCGGCGGCGCATCGCCTGAATCTCCGCAAAGTCAAAGTATCCGGAAACGAGATTGTTCAGTATCTTCAGTTCGTCCGCGGAGAGATAGTTCTTTGCGACGGTAATATCCTTCGCCGTGGGAAAATCCCCGGAAAATGCGGTGAGCCCCATAAATGGCTTTTCGGCATCGGCTCGCTCAAAAATCACCTCTGCGGCGGTATGGCCATGGGCGGCATAGTGCAGCTTGTTCTGCACCATTTTGAAAAAAGCCACTGACTCGGCGCTTTTGGGGTCATAGTCCACGCTGGTAGCGTAGAGGTCGAGAACCTGACGGTACATCACCTTTTCGGAGGAACGGATGTCCCGGATGCGGTCAAGAAGTTCCTTCCAATATCTGCCGCCGCCGAGATTCTTCAGGCGCTCATCGTCCATGGTGAAGCCCTTGATCATGTACTCCTTCAAGCGCTCGGTAGCCCAGCGTCGGAACTGCGTTGCAATGGAGGACTTGATGCGATAGCCCAGAGAGATGATCATGTCCAGGTTATAATATAGTCTTTCACGCTCCACATTGCGATTTCCCTCGCGGCGAACTTGTCGGAATTTCCGACAGGTTGAACTTTCGTCCAGCTCACCTTCGGAATAGATGTTTTTGATGTGCTCAACCACATTTGCATGGGAAGATTGGAAAAGCTCCTCCATCTGCGCTTGTGTCAGCCAGACAGTTTCATCCTGAAACCGGACATCAATTTTTGTCTCGCCGCTTTCAGACTGGTAAATGACGATATCGCCCTTGTTTTCATCGTTGAGGAAAGTACTGCTCATTTTTGTTCCCTCCCGGCTTTTCGGTGGCTTCAGCAAATGCTCGGCTTATTGCTATTATAGTATCACAAAATCGGCGTTTTTTCAACAGACGCCAAGGGAATGATGCCGCTGTGCCTCTTTTTGAGAACGCAAAGGAAAATGTCCGCATCAATCTCTCCATTTCTGTACCTCCCAAAGCATATCGATATGCCGGCGGGATTTGCGGTTGGTGTTGTTGTAATCGTCCGAGCAGAGCCAGTCGATGAGATAGCATTTGGGGATCATGTACTTCTGCAGCAACGCCAGCGCCTTCAGCTTCCCCATGCGAATCAATTGGCAGACAGTGCGGCGGTTATAGCCTGTAAAGTCCACGGCTGCGGCCACATCCATCACATCCGGAAGCGCGGCCAGCTTGCTCTCATAGTAGCCCCGGAGCTTCTTCTCGTCCTTGGCGCACGGCGGATGGATGCGAATTTTATAGGGCCGAACCATTTCGCTTCCGTATTTGTACCAATTCTTCGGCGCTATGTATTTTTCCGGGTTGACCTCACGGTCGTTCATAAAAGCGATCACATCGCTCTTTTTAATGGCGTAGCAGCGGGTTTTCTTGCCGGTGCAGGTGTGCGGAATCAGGTTGAATTGGAGAAGATAGAGCGCCGTCTGCTTGCTGATGTGGCAGGCGATCCGCATCTGCTCCTTGTTCATAATCTCCGGGTATTTTTTGAATTCCTTGGCATCGCATTTCATAACGAAGACTCCTTTCTGTGTTTCGGTCCGAAAGGGTGCTTCGTATAATCTGTTTTGAGCCGGTTTTTCTTGCATTTAATCCGGGGGCTGTCCGCAAAGCCATACCGGACAAGGGTTTTCTTCTTGCGTATTTTCTTGCCAGCGCGCAAAAAAATCGATCGTTTTGGGGCACTTCTCATTTCAATTTGAACTCTGATTTTTTCTGATATGGAGCTGGTCAATACCGGTCGGTGCGTCCGAAATCCGTTGCAGCACAAGGATTTTCGCCGTTTCCAAAACTGCCGCCACCGACCACAGCAGACACGAAAGCGCCAAGTGCGAACAAGACTCGAAATGTCGTGTTTCCAAAAGGAACCTAGGGTTCGAATCCCATTCTCTCCGCCAAACAGGTATTGGACGAACACCTATTTCTTCAGCGGCGGTTTCGCCGTGAAGTGTTCGCTCTGATCCACAACAGAAAAGCGCCGTCTTGGAAGTGATTCCGAGACGGCGCTTTTTCTATATTTCTGAAGCGTTCTAAAACATTACAATAGGGTTATTGGGGAATATGTTTATCAATGGAATGCTACCGTTTTCAGCTTTATGATACAGGGTGAATATACCATAAGAAGCGCGGCACGGCAGAGCCATTCCCGTGGCCGCCATGAAACAGCCAAGGATCATTATGATATATCCGCACCGGAGGGCTCGGTTTCCGCCCCTGCCGGCAGCTCCACCGCAATGGTGGTTCCCTTATCTGAGCTCTCCTCTACCCGGACGCAGCCGCCGTGGAGATTGGTGATCTCCCATACCAGCGAAAGCCCCAACCCTACGCCGCCGTACTCCCGGCTGCGGGACTTATCCACCCGGAAGAAGGGCTGGAAGATGCTCCGCCGATACTCCTCCGGAATGCCGCAGCCGGTGTCGGAGACGCGAATCAGGAGCTTTTCCGTCTTCTGCGTGACGCAGACCCGCACCGAGCCGCCCGGCCGGTTGTACTTGACGGCATTCTCCGTCAGGTTGAAGATCAGCCGGTAGATCAGTGCATCGCTGCCGGTCATAATACCGTCGCCCTCCGCCGTCAGCGTGATGCTTCGCTTCTCCGCCAGCGGCGCAAGATCTGTGAAGATCTCCTCGATCATGGGAGCGAGCTGGATCCGCTCGTTCCGCGCCACCTGCTGCAAATTGCTCATCTCCAGCAGTGTCCTGGTCATCTGCGTCAGCCGCTCCGTCTGCTCGCGCAAAAGCGTGAGGAATTCCGCCGTCTCCGGTCGCACATCAGGATGCTCTGCGGAAAACAGCTCCAACTGCGCCTGCATTAGTGCCAGTGGCGTGCGCAGCTCGTGGGCGGCGTTGCCGGTGAACTGCCGCTGGGCGGAAAAGGCGTTGTTCAGCCGCTCCAGCATCTGGTTGAACGAGCGGCTCAGCTGCCGGAACTCCGAAATAGCATCTTCATCGATTCTCATATCGGCAAGATTGTTCAGCTGCACCTGCTCCACCTGCGAGGTAAAGCTGCGCAGGGGCTTGAGCGCACGTCCGCTGACGAAATAGGCGAGGATGCCGCTGAGCAGCGTTACCGCCGCCGTGATGTACCAGTTGGTGGTGCGGAAGCGCCCCTGCGCCCCATCGACGACGATGGTCAACTCCTCGTTGGGCGCTATCAGCTGCGGGTCAAAGCTCGCCGCTCCGCCATCATTCAGGATCACCGTGCCGCTGCCCTGTAAGCTGTCCGCAATGGTGTCCATATAGTACACACCGGAGGAGCACAGCAGCAAATTCATGGCCACGCAGGTGATGCCGATGAGCAGGACGGACATCAGCGTGATGCGCCACTGCAGGGAAAGCCGCTTCATGCCTCCTCGCCTCCCATCAGATAGCCCTCGCCGATGCGGTTGCGGATGGGGTCATAGCCCAGCACGGTGCGGAGCTTTTTGCGCAGGGCGGAGATGTGGACGCGAATGGAATTGCTGAAGCTGTCCACGCTATTGTCCCAAACGTGATCCATCAGCTCCTCCTGACTTACCGGCCTTCCTTGATGCACCATCAGGTATTCCAGGATTCCCGTTTCCTTCCGGGTGAGCGTCAGTGTCTGCCCGTTGACGGTGGCGGTACGGGAGCGGGTGTCAAAGGTCAGGCCTCCGCAGCTTAGCAGCACATCCTGCTGGGTGAACTGCCGCAATGTCAGGCTGCGGATGCGGGCCTCCAATTCAGCTAAGTGGAAGGGCTTCGCCAGATAGTCGTTCGCTCCGGCATCCAGCCCCTGCACCTTGTCCTCCACTTCGCTGCGGGCGGAGAGGATCAGCACCCGCGTCTCCCGGTCGGTCTGCCGCAGGGTGCGCAGCACTGTCATGCCGTCCTTTTTCGGCAGATTCAGATCAAGAAGCACCAGATCGTAGCGCTCCACGCCCAGAAGCGCCAGCGCCTTTTCGCCGTCATAGCAGTAGTCCACGCTGTAGGCCAGCCGCCGCAGGCTGCGAACGATGGTCTCGCACAGGGCGCGTTCATCTTCAATTACTAAAAGGTGCATGAGAGCCCTCCTTTTTATTTCTTCGTTTCTGTGTTGCTTTCATTATAGCAAAAACAGATAAGGTTTGCATTAAGTTTTCGTTCTTAACAGAGACTTTAACTCTCCCGCGCTATGATGAGGGCAGAAAATCGGAAAGGGTGATGAAAAATGAGCTGTGTAAAAAAGGCGGCGGCGCAGGCCATGTTGCTGGTTGTGGGTATCTCCATGCTGTGCTTCGGCGCATGGCGCGGAGAGGCTGCGACGGTACTGAGCAAAGCAATCAAATTATGTCTGGAGTGTGTGGGCATTGGGTAAAAAGTTTTCGGGCGTTTCACAGACCATGTCCCGCTTCCGGGGCTGGATTCAGGCGGGGGCAACTTTATTGACCAACCTGCATCTGCCGAACTTTCTCAAGGGCGGACTGTATCAAGGCGCAGGGAAGACCGTATGTGTGCCGGGGCTGAACTGCTACTCCTGTCCGGCGGCGTCCGGGGCCTGCCCCATCGGGGCGTTTCAGGCGGTAGTGGGTTCTTCCAGGTTCAGCTTTTCCTATTATATCACAGGCTTTCTCATTTTGCTCGGAGTTCTGCTTGGACGCTTTATCTGCGGTTTTCTGTGCCCCTTCGGCTGGTTTCAGGAGCTGCTGCATAAAATTCCCACGAAGAAGCTTTCCACAAAGAGGCTGAAGCCGCTGACATATCTGAAATACGCTGTCCTGCTGGTGATGGTCTTCCTGCTGCCGGCGTTCCTTGTGAACGATGTTGGCATGGGAGACCCGTTCTTCTGCAAATACCTCTGCCCCCAAGGCGTGCTGGAGGGAGCCATCCCGCTGTCCCTTGCCAATTCCGGCATCCGGGCGGCGCTGGGAAAGCTGTTTACATGGAAATTCAGCATCCTGCTGTCGGTGATTGCGCTGAGCGTACTGTTCTACCGACCGTTCTGCAAGTGGCTCTGCCCGCTGGGAGCGTTTTACGCACTGTTCAACCGGGTGTCCCTCTTCCAGATGAAGGTGGATAGGAACAAATGCGTCTCCTGCGGGAAATGCGCCAGAGCCTGCAAGATGGATGTGGATGTGACGAAAACGCCCAACCATACCGAGTGCATCCGCTGTGGGATGTGCATCCGCGCCTGTCCCACCAACGCCGTCAGCTTCCGCTACGGCTTTGGAGACGGCAAAAAAGAACCTGTAAAACCTGCAGATAAATTAAAAACGGAGGAAACAAAATGAACGTAAAGAAAATCATCACACTGCTGCTGGCAGCACTGCTGGTGCTGTCCCTGGCCGCCTGCGGCAAACAGGGCAACGGCGACATGACAAATTCCGACGCCGAGCCCAAGAACGCCCAGGAGGCGGCCGATATGTACAAGACCCTGATGGATCAGGAGAATGCCATTCTGATGGAAAACCAGTCCCTTTGGGAGAAGGTGTTCCTGTCCGCCGACAAGGGCATGACCCTGCAGGAGGACGGCAAGAACTACGGTGATTTCCTGCTGGACACCATTGAATCCGCCAAGGACAAGTTTACCGACGACGAGCTGAAGCTCCTGCGCCAGGGCGGCGAGAAGATCCGGGAGATCGAGTGCACCCTGACCGCCATTGAGGCCAAGTTCCCCGAGGCGGCTCCCAAGGCCCCGGGCGACGGTGACAGCATCCCTGCCGACAGCCCCACGACACCCGGCGACGGCGACAAGACGCAGAAGTTCCCCGCCTTCGAGGGCAAGGACCTGGATGGCAACACCGTCAAGAGCGACGAGCTGTTCTCCGCCAACGCCGTCACCGTGGTGAACTTCTGGTTCACCACCTGCAATCCCTGCGTGGGCGAGCTTTCCGAGCTGGACGCGCTGAATAAGGAACTCGCGGAGAAGGGCGGCGCACTCATCGGTGTCAACACCTTCACGCTGGACGGCGACGAGGCAGCGATTTCTGAGGCGAAGGACGTGCTGGCCAAGAAGGGCGCCACCTATCAGAATGTGTATTTTGACTCAGATGGTGAGGCGGGAATGTTTACTGCCAACATCTTTGCTTATCCCACCACCTATGTGGTCGACCGCAACGGCAATATCGTGGGCGACCCCATCGTGGGTGCTATTACGGAAAAGAAGCAGGCGGAGGCACTGCAAGCCCAAATCGACAAGGCACTGTCCGCCGATATGGGCTGACCCAAGATTTTTAGAAAGTGTTTATGATGAAGAAAAAACATCGTAAGCCGGCAGACATTCTGCGCACCATTGCATCGCCTCTGGCAAGCAAGCACCTATACTATCGAAATGGCCTTTGAAGGCGAAATCTGATCCGCAGCAGAAAAGCGCCGTCAAAGTAGTCTCTGGCAAAAAGCGGTTAAGGATTTCCCCTCACCGTCCCCCACCATTTTCCCTCCCAAAACCCAAAAAGTCCACTGTGGATCCACAGTGGACTTTTTTTATTCCCCTCTCACGCCATCGCGCCCGGTGCGCGGAATAATGCAAGCGCTTCATTATGCTTCATTATATACTAAAAGCTGCCGCACCCCTGTTTCATAATCCCCCGCCGCGGGAATAATCACTTAAGAAATATTAAGGCCGGAGTTCATTGAATTTTAACGATTCCGCGCTATAATATAGCCCAATCAATGGGAAAAGCCGCGCTCTCCGCTGCGGCGGGGAGCCTTGAATTATTCCTAAGGGGGGAAACCATGAACAGACAGAACCGCTCAAAGCTGTTCTTCCGCGCGTTTTTTACGATCCTCGCGGTGCTGGCGCTGGTCGTCATCGGCGCGTTCTGCACGTATATGCTGTGGGAAAAAGCGCCCGACATCTCGGACGAAGCACCGGCGCAGGTCTCGGCGCAGCCCGTGAAGTCCGACTCCGGCTCCGACGACACCGGCACGGCTTTCAGCACCGACCGGCAGGACGGGGTGTACACGGTGCTGCTCGTCGGCAATGACGACGGCAACGGCAACACCGACACCATCATCGTCGGCAAGATCGACACCGTGCAGCACAAGATGGACTTCGTCAGCATCCCGCGCGACACGCTCGTAAACATCAGCTGGAACATACGCAAGATCAACGCCGTCTATTGGGGTACGGTGAATTCCGGCGGCGTGGGCATCGACGGCCTGCGCCAGCAGGTCAAGAACCTGCTCGGCTTCGACGTGGACTGCTACGCGGTCATCGACCTCAACGTGTTCATCGACACGGTCGACGCCCTCGGCGGCATATACTTCGACGTCCCCTGCGACATGGACTATGAGGACTCCAGCCAGAACCTGTACATCCACGTCAAGGCGGGCTACCAGCTCCTCGACGGCGAGACGGCGATGGGCGTCGTGCGCTTCCGCAGCGGCTACGCCAACGGCGACCTGGGCCGCGTCGAGATGCAGCAGAAGTTTCTGAAGGCCGCCGCCAGCCAGTTCATCACGCTCGGCAACATCCCGAACATCTCCAAGGTCACGCAGATACTCGGCGACGGCATGGACACCAACCTCTCCGCGGCGAACATCGCCTTCTTCCTGCGGCAGGCGCTCCAGTGCAAGAGCGAGGACATCAATTTCTACACCTTGCCCAACTCGCCCGACATGGTCCAGGGTTTGAGCTATACCTTCGTGCAGCTCTACGACTGGCTCGACATGATAAACGCGCACCTCAACCCCTACACCACGCCCATCACCGCCGCGAACGTCGATATCGTCTACCGCAGCGGCGGCGCGATCTGCTGCACCGGCGAGCTGCGCGGCGCGTGGTACTATCAGGACACATCGGCGGAGCCGGAGGAGACTCCGCCCGCGGATGTGATAATCGACCCCAGCCCCACGCCCGAGGAGCCGACTCCCAGTCCCGAGCCGAGCGGCGAGCCGGAGCCTGAACCGACCCCCGAACCCGAACCGACCCCCGAACCCGAGCCGACCCCCGAGCCGGAACCGTCGGCCAGCGTGATAATTGTCGGAAATTAGTGCACGGAGTCGAGGATGTTACCAAATTGTAATTTATTTCTTAATAATACTTAACTTCTCTTGAAAGGCCAATACTAAAGTGTTATAATTTGGACGCAAGCAGGAAAGATACATAAAAAGTTTGAAGTATTGCCGCAAAGCGGCGAAACTTGCGATTTTCCTAATCTGAAAAGGAGGAGACAGGAAATGAAGAAATTCAATGGCAGAAAGCTTCTGGCGCTCATGATGACGCTCATCATGCTTCTGTCGCTCATGCCGGCGGCGTTTGCCGACGGCGAGGCGGAGGCTGCTCCCGCCGTTCAGGACGGCGAGACGCCGGCGGAGCCCACCCCCGCTCCGGTTGAGCCGACGCCTGAGCCGAAGTACCTCGCCAAGATCGGCGACGTCAAGTATGAGACTCTGGACGACGCGGTGAAGGCCGCGCAGAGCGGCGACGTTATCGAGCTTCTCGATGACTGCACCAGCGGCGGCATGGATCTGACGAAGAGCATCACCATCAAGGGCAATTACAGCATCACCTTCGCCGGCAAGGGCATCGCGCTCCGCGGCGCGGCGCTCACCTTTGACGGCTGCACCGTCGTGATGACCGGCATCGGCGCGACCGGCAATGCCGAGCTCGGCTGGATGACCATCGCCCTCGGCAGCGGTTCGAGCCTGAACCTCAGCGGCGCGAGCCTGACGCTCGACGGCAGCGGCGTTGCGAGCAACGTTCACGCCGTCTACTGCACCGGCAACAACACCATCAACGTCGCAGGCTCTTCCCTGACCATCAAGAACTACCCGCAGGACGCCATTGAGTGGGACGGCGGCAGCGCTGAATACAGTGTCAACATCAGCGGCGGCTCCACCGTCGTGCTCGACCGCAACCGCTCCGGCTTCACCGGCACTTTCAAGGTGCACAGCGTCGGCAGCACCCTACAGGTCACCAACAGCAGCGGCAACGCCTCCAACGGCACCGACTTCGTCTTTGACGGCGGCGTCGTGGACTTCAGCGGCAACACGAACCACGCCATCTCCAGCACCAGCGAGATGACCTTCAAGGGCGGCGTCAACGCGAAGATCAACAATAACGGCCTCTGCGCCATGTACATCAAGAACGGCAAGATCAGCATCAGCGCCGACTCCACCGTTGAAGTCAGCGGCAACGGCAAGTCCGAAGCCGCAAAGGGCGCGGACGCCCGCGGCGCGATAAACATCGCGAAGGCCTCCGCCTCCCTCGAGGTCGCGAAGGGTGCGACCTTCACCGTAACCGACAACTACACCTCCGCCATCCGCAATAACGGCACCGTGACCCTCGGCTCCGGCGTCATCATGCGCAACGGCTCCATGATCCCCTACGGCGGTGGCCTGAACAACTTCGGCACCGCCACCGTTGCAGAGGGCGTCGCTCTCTACAATAACCACGCTACCGCCTCCGGCGACGATATCGCAAGCACCGGCACCCTGAACATCGCAAAGACCGGCGAGGGCTGGGCGCTCGACGGCACCGAAGGCACCAACGACTGCACCAGCGCCATCGACGGCTGGTACAAGGACGGCACCGAGAAGCGCTGGAACACCCACAGCCTGACCGATCTCTTCGCCGAGGCGGTCGAAGCGGGCAGCATTGAAGCGCCCGTGTACCTCAAGGCCGCGCACGGCATCGGTGCTAAGGAGCACCACGAGCCTGCGGATCTTATAATCTTCAATGCCGATTCCGTCACCAAGGCCGGCATTGCGGATGCTGAGTTCACCGTGTACGGCGACTCCGCCTGCAAGAACGCCATCGACAGCGGCAAGACCGATAAGAACGGCCTCCTGACCATCTCCAAGCTCGAGCCGGGCAGCTACTACATAAAGGAGACCAAGGCTCCCAAGGGCTACAAGCTCAACTCCAATGTCTACGAGATCAAAGTCACCGAGACCAAGGGCGACACGAACGTCGTCGTTGAAAACGGCGAAGCCGTCCGCGTGACCGAGTTCACCGCAAGCGCGGCTCTGCTGCTCAACGGCAGCGAGGTCGCAAAGACCGAGAACGGTGAGAACGCCTACCCGACCGTCACCAACGACGCGCTGGCAGTGTTCACCGTCAAGAAGGTCTGGGTCGACAACAACGCCAAGACCGGCAGAACGCCCGTTGAGATCAGCCTTTCCGCCAACGGCAAGCAGATCGAGAAGTTCGAGCTGAACGACAAGAACGGCTGGGAAAAGAGCTTCGAGCTTGCAAAGTATGACGAGAACGGCAAGGAGATCAAGTACACCGCCGCCGAGATCACTAAGGTCACCGGCTATGTCACCGGATACAGCTCCGACACCTTCACCGTGTACAACACGCTTGAAAGCCTCAAGCCCAAGACCGGCGACGACAGCAACCTCACGCTCTGGACAATGCTTGGCCTCTCCGCTCTGCTCTGCGCGGGCGGCGTGGGCATCCTGATGTACAAGAAGAGCAGAAACGCCGGCTGATCAGGCTGCAATAAAAGTTAAAACTCACTGGGAATTTTCCCAGTGAGTTTTCTTTATGTTCTGTGCTTTCTGATTATCGACTTCGCCAGCTCGCACAGCGGCAGCAGATATAAAAACCACGCGAATACGATCAACCGCGTCAGTAGGACATCAGCGGCGCGGAGCCGTCGTCGTCGGTCTTGGTGATGGAGCGTATCTCCGCCTCGTAGCTGTACGTGTCGCTTACGTGGACGGTGAACTTATCGCCGACCTTCTTGCCGAGTATCTGCTTGCCGAAGGGCGAATCCATGCTGATAAGCCCCTTGCGCGGGTCGCAGCGCACGGTCGTGACGACCTGGATGATATCCGTCTCGTCGTCCTCGGGCATATAGACCTCCACCTTGTCGAACAGGCCGACCTCGTCGGCCTTCGAGTTGTCGTCGATGACGGAGGCAGTCTTTATCATGCCCTCGAGATAGCGCATGCGGCTGCGGTTCTTGTTCTGCGCCTGCTTTGCGGCCTTGTACTCGTAGTTCTCGCTCAGGTCGCCGAAGGCGCGCGTGCGCTTGACCTCCTCGATTATCTCCGGCATAAGCTCCAGCCGCCGGTAGTCCAGCTCCTCCTGCATTTTCTTGATGTCGTTTGCCGTCAGTTTGTCATGCATAATTCTCGCCTCACAGCTTTGTCAGATGTCTATATTTATCGTGTTCAGGCCGTTCTTCTCAAACTCCGCCATGTATTCGTCCATGCGGTTTGTAAGCTCGGTCGCGTCCTCGGGGTCGCTGTTTTCCAGCCCCAGATCGCGCCGCGCCAGCTCCTCGGCCAGTATATCGTAGAACACGGCGTCCTCATAGTCGGCGATGGCTTCGTGTATGCCGCCGTCCTCATAGGCGCGCGAGGGGAAGATGTGCCCCTGCCAGCTCTCCACCAGCGAGCGCATGCCGTTGGCCGGAGCCTTGGCGAACAGCTTCTCCTGCAAGAGGTCATAGTCCTCTATGCGGTCGTCCGTGCGCGTTGAATTGAGTATCCAGTTTCCGATATATACCATGTCAAGGAGCAGCCGGTACTCCTTGCTCGTAAGCTCTATGTTCATGATCTCGCCTCCTGCCATGTGATTATATACTTATTATAGCAAAACACAAGCCCCATTTCCACTGTTCCGGCGCAATTTCTTTCTCCGGAGCAAGTTTTGCTTGTAATAACGGCGGTTTTGCTGTATATTTAAATATCGGCTGCTTTATCCGCAGCCAAGTATGCATAGTCGGGGAGAATTACATGGACAACAGACCCGTCGGATTCTTCGATTCGGGCTTCGGCGGCCTGACCGCGCTCAGAGCGTTCAGGAAGCTCATGCCCGATGAAAATATAATTTACTTCGGCGACACCGGCCGCATGCCGTACGGCGCGCGCCCCTCGGCGCAGCTGCGCCGGATGACGGTGCAGGATCTCGACCTGCTGCGCGGCTTCGGTGTGAAGGCCATCGTCTCCGCCTGCGGGACCACGTCCAGCACCGCCGGAGACATTCTTGACGCCTACCCCCTGCCCGTCACCGGAGTCCTGCGCCCCGGCGTAAAGACGCTGGCGGGGCTTGCGGGCGGCGCGCCCCTCGGCGTCATCGCCACGAAGGCCAGCATCGACAGCGGCGCGTTCCGGCGCGAGCTTGAGAGATACGGCCTTGAGCGCGGCGTGATATACACCGCCTGTCCGGACTTCGTGCCGCTCATCGAGAGCGGGCACTATTCGCCAGACGACGCGCTGATACGCGAAGCCGTCGCGCGCTACCTGCGCCCGATGAAGGACGCCGGAGTCGGCGCGATACTGCTCGGCTGCACGCACTACGGCCTGATTTCGGCCGCGATAGAAGATTACATGGGCGCGGAGACACGGCTCGTCAGCGCGTCGGAGTGCGCGGCGCGCGAGCTGAGCGATAAGCTCCGCGAGCTTGACATGACCGGCGGCTGCGGCGAGGAGCGATACCTCACCAGCGGCGAGACCGGCGACTTCGGCCGCATGGCCGCGATATTCCTCGGCTGGCAGCCGAAGCGCGGCGCGGAACACATAGCTCCTATGGAGGTAGAATAGAGAGAAATATGGAAAACGTAGAAAACCCCAAAACCGTTGTCATCGAGATGACCAGCCAGCAGATCGGCGACGATTCGAGCATCATGGAGTTCTCGGTCGACGGCGAGTATCACTACGAGGGCGACACCATCCGCTTCAGCTATCCCGAGCAGCGGCTGACCGGCCTGCGCGGCACGCAGACCAACGTCGTCATATCGCCGGACGAGGTCACGATCGACCGCAAGGGCTACATCAACAGCCGCATGCTCTTCCGTGAGGGCGAAACGGATCACTTCACCTATAAAACGCCCTACGGCAATATGCTGATGGGCATCAACACCAAGAAGATAACCAAGAACTTTGACGAGCACGGCGGCACGCTCGATGTGTATTACGTCATCGACTATGAACACGCCGTAGTCACCAGGAACATGTTCAAGCTCAAAATCACCGAGTGGGAGGATACACGTAATGTCAAACCTGATACAAGACGCGAAAGAGCAGATAAGTAGCATTCTGAACAGAGCCTGTGAGAAGGCTGTCGGGAAGGGTGAGCTGCCCGCAGGCGCGGTGCTCAGCGGCAGCGTTGAGATACCCAAGGACACCGCCAACGGCGACTATGCCGCGAACCACGCCATGACCGGCGCCCGCGCGCTGCACATGGCGCCGCGCAAGATCGCCGAAGCGCTCACGGCGAACATGGAGCTTGAGGGTACCTGGTTTGACTCCGTCGAAGTTGCAGGCCCCGGCTTCATAAACTTCCGCCTCGGCAAGAGCTGGTACGGCGACGTGCTCCGTGACATCGCCGCCGAGGGCAAGGACTACGGCCGCGTAGACGTCGGGCACGGCGCAAAGTGCATGGTAGAGTTTGTCTCCGCAAACCCCACCGGCCCCATGCACATGGGCAACGCCCGCGGCGGCGTGCTGGGCGACGCGCTGGCCAGCATCCTCGACCGCGCGGGCTACAATGTCTGGCGCGAGTTCTACGTCAACGACGCCGGCAACCAGATAGAGAAGTTCGCCTCCTCCATCGACGCGCGCTACCGCCAGCTCATCCTCGGCGAGGATAAGGTCGAGTTCCCCGAGGACGGCTACCATGGCGACGATATAAAGGAGCTTGCCAAGGGCTTTTACGATATCTACGGCGAGGATTACCTGAAGCGCCCCGAGGCCGACCGCCACGCGGCGATGGCTCGCTTCGGGCTTGACCGCAACATCCCGAAGATGCAGTCCGACCTGCGCCGCTACGGCATCGAGTACGACCAGTGGTTCTTCGAGTCGGAGCTGCACGAGAGCGGCTACGTCGCAGAGTCGGTGCAGAAGCTGACCGATCTGGGCTTCACCTATGAGAAGGACGGCGCGCTCTGGCTGCGCACCTCCGAGATCCTCGGCTCGAAGCTCCGCGCTGAGGGCAAGACCGAGGAGGAGATCGCCAAGCTCGACCTCAAGGACGACGTTCTCCGCCGCGCCAACGGCTTCTACACCTATTTTGCCGCCGACATCGCCTATCACCGCAACAAGTTCGAAAAGCGCGGCTTTGACAAGGTCATCAACGTCTGGGGCGCGGATCACCACGGCCACGTCGCCCGCCTCAAGGGCGCGATGGACGCGCTGGGTCTTGACGGCGAGCACCGGCTCGACATCGTGCTGATGCAGCTCGTGAAGCTGACGCGCAACGGCGAGGTCGTGCGCATGTCCAAGCGCACCGGCAAGGCCATCTCCCTGACCGACCTGCTCGACGAGATACCCGTCGATGCCGCCCGCTACTTCTTCAATTCCCGCCCCGAGTCGCCGGTCGAGTTCGACCTCGAGCTTGCCATCCGGCAGGACAGCGAGAACCCCGTGTATTACGTCCAGTACGCCCACGCGCGCATCTGCTCGATGCTCGCCGCGCTCGCGGCGGACGGGCACAGCGTTCCCGCCGCGGCGGACGCCGATCTCTCCCTGCTCGATACCGACGCCGAGCGCGAGCTGATAAAGCAGCTTGCCGCCCTGCCGGAGGAGATACGCCTCGCTGCCCGCGACTATGACCCCAGCCGCATAAACAAGTACGTCACCGAGCTTGCCGCACGCTTCCACCGGTTCTACACCGTCTGCCGCATCAAGGGCGCGGAGACCGGAGTGCTGGAAGCCCGCCTCCTGCTGGCGGACACCGTGCGCCGCGTCCTCGCCGTCGCCCTCGGCATCATCGGCGTCTCCGCCCCCGAGAAGATGTAAACCGAAGCTGAAATAACTTATCCCCCGCAGCATCTGCCTTTTCAGGCAGACGCCGCGGGGGATATTTTTACGGCTTTCGGATTGTTTAAATTTTTTTACGTATCCCATCAGATGTGGCAGCCACATGACAATCCGCGGGAAGAATGCCACAATCAGCGCGAAGAAGAACAGCGCCAGCATCCATGGCAGCATGGCTTTCGCTAGTCGAAGCATCGGCATATCCAGAATCCTCGCGGTGATAAAGGTGGTCTTGCCGTAGGGCGGGGTCAGCGCGCCGAGCGCCTGCGGGAGCTTGGTGCGGACGATTACCTGACCGAACATGGTCGCCACGGCGAGCACGCCGCTGTATATGCCGACAAGAATGCAGCAAAAAACACCGGGACCGGTCTTTTACGACCCATCCCGGTGTTTTTTATTTGTCTGGGCTTTCTTCCGTGAAGCGCTCCCTCGTGCCGCCCTCGCGGCGGATGGTAAGGATATGGCAGCAGCCGGCTCCGAGGTATGACTCGATACCTGTCTTGAAGTCTTCAAGCATATCGTTCGGTACGAACGCCTGTATCGTCCCCGCAAAGCCTCCTCCATGCACACGGCACGCCCCTCTGCCGTTGAGCAGCCTGCCGCACAGCGCGAGCGCGACGGCAAGCTCCTGATGTCTCGTGCTGCCGGCGGGCGTGATGTTCTGAAGAAGCGTCCATGAGGATGTCCCCGATCCGTTGACAAGGCGCAGAAATTCGTCAAACCGGCCGGATTCGAGCGCCGCTGTCTCCGCGTCGACACGGCGGTTTTCGTCGTAGATATGCATGGCTCTCAGGACGGCTCTGTCCCCGGCAAATTTTCTTGCGCCCGAAATGCCGAGGTAAAATTCCTCCTCCGGCACCTCCCGAAGATATTTTTTCCCGAAATGCCCGCACAGCCTTGAAAGCTCAGCGGGTATCGCCGCGTATTCATCGGTCAGTCCGGCGTGATCGGCGCCGCTCTCGATTATGCACAAGCTGTGGCCGAAGCCGCCAAAGTCCGCGCATACGGGCCTGATAACGGGATCTTCGGGGGCCGAGAAGTCTATCGCTATCGTTCCCCCCACCGCGCAGGCGGTCTGATCCATAAGACCGCTGGGCTTTCCGAAGAATACGTTCTCGGCATACTGCCCTATACGAGCGATCTCGACAGGCGTGAGGCCGAACTCTCCGAGGTCATTTATCACGGTCCCTATAAGGACCTCGAACGACGCGGAGGAGCTGAGACCGCTGCCGGGGAGGACGTCCGACGAAACATATGCGTCAAAGCCGCCGACGCCAAAGCCCCGCATGGCAAAGCCCGCCGCAACGCCCCTGACCAGCGCGGCGGTCGTTCCCCGCTCCGCCGTAACGGGCGAAAGCTCGCTGAGGTCTATTTCAAAATAGTCATAGCCCTCGGACTTTACGCGGATAACGCCGCTGTTGTTCGGAAGCACCGCAGCCCTGCTCAGCAGCTCGACCGCTGCCGCAAGTACTTTGCCGTGCTGGTGGTCGGTGTGGTTGCCGCAGATCTCGGTCCTTCCCGGAGCGGAGTAGAGTCTTTCCGGCGTCCGGCCGGGATAAAAGCTCTCAAACTTTTCTTTTATGCCGTTCATTATCTGTCCATTCTCACGCGCAGGACACCGATATCGCTCGTCACCCACAGGCCGTAATCGTACTCGTCGCCGTTTCTGATGATATTGACCTTATACTCGCCGTCGGCAGTAAACTCTCCCTCAGTTACGGAGAGGTACCCCTGTGAGCGCGTATTGAGAAAATCCCCGGCGTGTACCGCGCTGGTAAGCTCCTCAAGCGAGAATTTCGGGTAAAGCCTCAGCTTGTACGCGTCGCCGGTCAAATAGAACTCTCCGTTCCCGGCGTCCACGATGAAGCCCTTCGCCCTGTAGCCGTCATAGCTTGAGGCCATGTGGCGGTTGTCCATGCGTCTGACATTTCCGCCGTTGATGGGCGCAGACTCCATGTTGAGAAACTCGATCTCGCCGATATAGCTGCCGAAATCAAATACCTGATTCGCCGCTCCTTCATACTGCGCGACTGCATACAGTCTGCCCGTACCCTGATACTTTTCTATAAGGTGCTTTGAGTGCCTGAGTATGGTATAGGAATCGGCTATCTCGCGCAGGAGCGCAGACTTTTTCGCGCCCTCCGCGCCGGAGGCCGCCATTGTGCAGAGCGCAGCCCTGTCCGCGGCGGCGGAGAGGATATCTATCCCAAAGGTGTGAACGCCGGTCAATCCGTATTCCGCGACGGCACGCATTGAGTTCGTCATGGAAAGCGGCATTGGAGAGGATTCCGGCAGATGGAAAATGTTCCCCTCCCCGGAGTACGTTCTGAAAAGCTCCTCCACCTCCCGGTAATCGGATACATAGATATCCGGGGCGATGGCGTCAACATGCTTCAGAAGGTGCTTCCAGAAGCTAAATGTCTTTGTTACCGCGCCGCCCGAGGGATAGTTCGTACCCGGTATGTGGGCGTACATCTCGCCAAGCCATACGTTTATGTACATGGGGAGGTCAAGTACCCGCTTGCCGGCCTCGGCGATATCGTCGATGTAGTGCGCGATATGATACGCGGTGAAAAACTCCGCGGCGTAGAAGCCGAAGGTCTCCTCCCATGTGCCGTCCGCGCCGATGAACTCTGCGGCGTCGGCAGGAATGCGCCCCTTGAAAAGCTTGGTAGACTGCGGAGAATAGTCTCTTGCCGCGCCGATAAGTCCCGGCTCGTTTTCGATCTGGATGCCGATAACGCAGCCGTCCGCGTTATTGCGGGCTATGTGTCCGCACAGCTCGCAGAACGCGCGCATGTCGGCTTTTTTCGTCTCCTCGCAGGTCGGAGAAAGAGCCCGTATCTCCGCGCCGTCATTCGCCTTAGCCCAGAGGAAGCGCTCCTTCTGCAGCTTGACCCACTCGGGGACATAGTGGGAGTTTCCGTTCTTCCACGTTCCAAACCAGAGGACAACGAGCCTCAGACCGCTGCGCCGTGCAAGCTCCATAAGCATGTCTATCTGCGCAAAGTCGTAAGCTCCCTCCTCCTTTTCAAAGAGTTCCCAGTGGACGGGCGCGGCAACGGTATTGAGTCCAAGCCCCACGCAGGTCTTAAAGGCCTTTTCCGTGAGCGCGGGGTCGGAGCTTGTGGAGTTATTCAGCTGTCCGCCGATGGAGAAAAACGGCTTTCCGTCTACATGAAAAAGTGAATCCATTGAAATACCTCGATTATCATAATTCAAAGCTGATGACCTCGGCCTCCCACGCGCCGAGAGTCAGCTTGCCGTCTCCGAGACCGTGCGTTTTCATTGTTGAGATGACGGTCCCGCAATTTTTATACTCCGCCGGCAGCGTGACCGTTATCTCCTTATCGGAGAAGTTGCCGGCAATGAGCCAATGCTCGCCGTCAAGGTGCTTTTCAAAGGCAAAGAGCGCCTCGTCCTCGGGCCACAGGAGCTTAAATTCTCCGTAAGGCATGATCAGATTATGCTTGCGAAGCTCGATAAGTCTGCGGTAATACCAGTAGACCGAGTCGGGGTCGGCCATCGCGGAGGCAACGTTTATCTCTTTATAGTCGGGGTTTAGCATTATCCACGGCTCGCCGGTGGTAAAGCCGCCGTTTTTGCTGTCGTCCCACGGCATGGGTACGCGGGCGTTGTCGCGAGCCTTGCGCCATATGGCCTGCCACATAAAGTCCTCGGATGCGCCGGTGTTGCGGCAGTCGTTCACAAAATTCAATATCTCAACGTCCCTGAGTTGATCTACCGAGGTCCACGGCACGTTCACCATACCGATCTCCTCGCCCTGATAAATAAACGGAGTGCCGTGCAGATTGTGCAGTATCGTGCCGAGCATTTTTGCGCACTGTACGCGGTAACGCTCGTCGGTCGTACCGAAGCGTGAGAGTGCGCGGGGCTGGTCCTGATTTGACCAGAAAAGGCCGACCCAGCCGTCTCCGATCCCGGTCTGCCACTTTGCGAGCTTTTCCTTGAGCTCCGGCAGCTTCCACGGGCGGTAGTACCACTTGCCCAGCGGCTGCGCGTCCATGTCGATATGCTCAAAGGAGAACACCGCGTCGATCTGGCGCTTTTTTCCGGAGGTGTATTTTACGCCCTCCTCCAGCGGCATGGCGCAGCACTCACCCACGGTAAACACATCCCTGTCTCCGTAGGTCTTTTCGGCCATCTCCTCAAGAAGCTCATGTATGGGCGGCACGTTGCTCATATGCTCGGTGGGGAAAACGTAGCCGTTCATGTCCACCGGGCCGGAGGCGTCGGGCAGTCCCTTGGTCTTGCAGAGGAGATTGATAACGTCCATGCGGAAGCCGTCCGCTCCCCTCTCGAGCCACCAGTTCATCATGGAGTATATCTCGTCCCTGACCTCCGGGTTTTCCCAGTTCAGATCCGGCTGTCTTTTTGAGAACAGGTGCAGATAATACTCTCCTGTCGGTTCGTTGTACTCCCACGCGGAGGGCGTGAAGAACGACGACCAGTTGTTCGGCTCTTTTCCGTCCTTTCCGTCGCGCCAGATGTAATAGTCGTGCTTGGGATTATCGCGGCTTTTTCTTGCCTCGATGAACCACGGGTGTTCGTCGGAGGTGTGATTCACGACGAGGTCCACAAGGAGCTTGATGTCATGCTCGTGGAGCTTATCGCGAAGCTCCTCCCAATCCGCGAGGGTGCCGAAGCCCTCATAGATATCCCGGTAGTCGGAGATATCATAGCCCATGTCATCCTGCGGGGACTTAAACACGGGGCCGAGCCATATCGCGCCGACGCCCAGCTCAACGAGATAGTCTATCCTGTTGATAATACCTCTGATATCGCCGAAGCCGTCCCCGTTAGAGTCCTGAAAGCTGCGCGGATATATCTGATAGAAAACGCATTCCTTCCACCAGTGACGTTTGATAGGCTTCATCTCACAGTCCCCCTTGACTTTCATATTTGTGTGCAGCACCTTACAGGACGATCTCTCCGCCGCTTTCGGCAGACCTATATATCCCGTCGATGATTTTCTGCACGGTGTAGACGTTTCTTTCGTTTGTGATGGTTTTTCTGTGCGCCTCGGCACAGGAAATAAAGTGCGCAGTCTCGTTCATGAAGCCCTCCGTCCATGCGTCGCCGCGCATGAAACGGGGCTGATAGTCAGTGAGATAGCCGTCGTCCTCGCCGTATATCACAAACGGGTTCAGGCTCGCGCCCTCCTTCGTGCCGTACAGCTTGATGTTGAGATCCTCGTCCGGGCCGTTTATCGCCCAGCTGACGGTGACGGTCATGCTCTTACCCTGCTCAAAGCGGACAAGCGCCGTGAGAGCGTCCTCCACATCCATCGGCCCGCTGGTCGGGGCAACGGAGCCGTAGCTGTCAATACCCTTGGCATAGACCTTGCCTAGCCGGCTGTGAGCGACCGCGCTGACCGCCGTAGGTTTGGGGCAGCCCATCAGGTACCACGCCGTATCGATGGCATGAACGCCGATGTCTATGCCTGGGCCGCCGCCGGAGAGGGTCTTCTGGGAGAACCACGGATTTGCCGGGACGCCTCTTCTGCGTATCCAGCGGCAGTCGCAATGATAGATGTCCCCCATACTGCCGTCCTTCCGCCGCCGGGCAAGTATCAGAGACTCGGTACGGAAGCGATTGAGCATGCCAAGCATGAAAATGACGTCGTTCTCCTCGACCGCGGCAACTATCCTCTCAGCCTCGGCGGCAGAGACGGCCATCGGCTTTTCAAGGAAAATGTTCTTGCCCGCGTTTGCCGCCGCGACGGCCATGGAGGCATGCATATCCGTGCGTGTGCATATGGAGACCGCGTCCGCGTCTGCCTCGCGGAGGAGCCTTTCATAGTCGTCATAGGCCTCCGCTCCGAGCTGTGCGGCAATACGCTCAGCCTTTTCTATATGCCGGTCATAGACCGCAGTGATCTTCGCACCGTTTTTTGTAAAGCAGGGTATGTGCTGGTTCTGCGCAATTACCCCTGTTCCGATGATAGCAAGCTTCATTCTCAGCCCTCGTGCCACAGCTCGTCTACGCTGACGACTCTTCCCTCCCTCGCGGAAAGAAGCACGGCGGCGCAAAGAGCCATTGTATTCATATTATCCTTGAGCGTCGGGAGCGCGGAAAATTTTTCACCGCCGAGCGCATGCACCAGCTCGCGCAGGATACCCGCGCGGTCAAAGCCGGGGAAGCCGGTCTCTTCAACGGCCGGTATCTCTCCCGGATGGTCGATCGCGGGGTAAAGCTCCATCTCCGGATGACCGGACAGCCATCTGACCAGCCCCTTAGACCCCTGCACCTGCCAGTTGCCCTGAAACTCCGTCTCCGCGCCGACCGAGCTCATATGATTCGAGAAGCAGGCGCGCACACCGTTTTCAAACTCGATGGTGACAAAGTAAGACTCAGGCCCCTTCGTGATCGCCCACTTTGGGTTCCACGCATTTGCGTAAACGGTCTTTGCGTTGCTGCCTGTCAGAAAGCGCATCATGTCATAGTGATGAACGGCGCACTCATAGGTCTGCATGCACACCTGCGAGCCTCTCCAGCCCTGTATGTTCCAAATATGCTCCTCGGGATCGGTCGACTTGCCCGTGCGGTAGTCGACCTGAATAAACTGAAGCTCGCCGAGCTTTCCGTCCTCGAAGCCCTCCTTCATCTGCCACAGCTCCTTGCGGAAACGGTAGTTGTGACTGACAAAGACCTTTTCTTTACGCCCTTCCATCCAACGGAAGAACTCCTTGGCCTCGTCAAGATCGTCACAGAGCGGTTTTTCTATCAAAACATTTTTGCCGGCGAGGACCGCCTTCTTCGCAAACTCTATGTGGGCGTAATGCGGCATGACGATAATGACCACATCCGCGTCGACCTTGAGCGCCTCGTCGATATCGGTAAAGCACATGCTGTCGGGCAGATCCCACTTTTCCTTCGCCTTGCTGAGGGTCTTTTCCGTTTTTACGCACAGAGCGGCAAGCTCGGAATCCGGATCCTTGTTGATAAAATCTATCCAGCTCTCGCCCCAATAGCCGTAGCCTAACTGAATTATTTTCATTTTTTCTCCTAACGCTGCAACTGATTTACAAGGCAGAGCAAGGTCATAGGCGCCGCTCTGCCTTGTCGGTCAATATTTCTCTACCAGCTTCTGCATGAAATCAACGAACTGATATGTGCATTCACGGTCAAACTGGTGCATTTCCTCAAGGCAGTTATAGTGCTTTTCGGGCAGGATGAACGCGGGTTCAGCCATGAGTATCATGTTCTGCTTTCTCTTTGCCTTCTCGCAGATGGCCTTCATTATAACGTCAAAGTCCATAATTCCCTCGCCGAGAAGGCAGCCCTTGAGGATCATGGGCATATCCTGCCACAAATGCTCGAACACAGGGTTATCAATGACCTTAAAATCCTTGAAATGCGCCGCGACGGCCCACGGCGCGAGATACTCGACATCCGCCATCGGGTCGCAGCATATGACAGCGCCGTTGCCGATATCGAACATTCCGCCGATGTTGGGATGATCCACCTCTTCAAGGATAGATGCGATCTCCCTGCCGGTGAAGTCGCAGTGATTTTCATAGGCCATCATGATATCCGTACCCTCAAGGCAGCGTCCAAGCTCCTTGAGATTTCCGACCACGAACTTCTTTACCTCGTCAAAGCTCACTGCTTTGTTATATCGGCTGTACTTGGTCTCAAGTCTGCCGTATCCGCCGCCGAGAGTGTTGATACCGAAAATGTCGCATATCTCGATGATCTTGTCAAGATAACGGTGCGCGGCCTCGACGCTCATCGCCGAGGGGCCGTTCACGGGGTGGTCCGCGCCGGACAGGCTCATCATCGGGATACAGTAGCAGACATAGTGTACGTCCGCCTCCTTCGCGAGCGCTGCCATCTCTCTTACATAGCCCATGTCGGCAAATTCGAGATATCCGCCGTCGTACTTCTCGCCCTCAGGTATCTTTTCGACCGGCATCATGGACAGAGAGTGCGCGTTCATGCGGCGGCATTCATTTATATACCACTCGAAGGATTCGCGGCCGGGCTTCAGGCTCTCCGGGCAGCGGTTGGCAAACTGCTGAAAGCCTACCTTAAAATTAAAGCTGTTGTTCATATCATAACTCCTCGGAAGCGTTTATCAGACGCCCAGCTTATCAAGAGGAATAGGCTCAAAGGTGGACTTGATGTCCACGACATGACCCTCCTCCGCGGACTTGTACGCCGCCTCGATTATCTCGATGACGTGGCGGGCATGCTCGGCGGTGCAGTAGGGTTCGACACCGTTGAGTACCCAGTCGGCGAGCTGATTTATGTCCTCGTAGATGTGCGGCTCGCCAAGCGTGGTCTGGTGGTCGGTCAGATGCGGGAGACCCATGGTGTTTCTCACGCGCTCCATGTCGAATTTGTTCGGGTCAAACAGCGTGACGACGCCGTTTTTGCCGTATATCTTGCCGTCCTGTATCTTTCCCTCGGTCCCGAAAATCATTGACATAAAGCCGTTGCCGTTGCCGAAGTCGTTTTTCAGCGAGGAATATGCCACGCCGAAAAAGCCATCGCCGAAGTCGAGTATCATCTGGTTTGAGTCGTCGACCTCGGACTCTATCTTCTTGCCGTCGAACTCGAAGTCATGATAGCGCTGGCCGCACATACAGGTGACGCGCTTTACGGGTCCGAAAATGCCCGTCATCGCATGCAGCGCGTACACGGTGCAGTCCCAGACGGGGCCGCCGTCCGGCTTCTTGAAGTACCACGAGGGGTCTATCTTGGGCATGCCCTCGCCCATTTCCCTGTTTGCCTGCTGGCAATGCCAGAGCAGAACGCCCTCGGAGCCGCCGATGGTCCACGAGGGGATACCGATCTCGCCGGTGAGGACAGCCTTTCTAACGCGTCTGAGAGCGGGAGCGGTCATCTGTCCGGGGGACGAGACGATCTTTACGCCGTATTTCTCGGCCTCCTCGATAAGCTGCGTCGCCTCTGCCGTGGAGATGGTCATGGTCTTGTTGAAATGTACATGCTTGCCGGCGCGTATCGCCTTCATGCCCTGCTCAAAGTGGACCTTGATCGGCGAAGCCAGAGTTACAAGGTCAACGTCGGGGTCCTTGAGCAGCTCGTCATAGTCGGTATAATATTTCGCGACGCCGAACTTCTCCGCACAGTACTGCGCTCTGCCAGGGACGGGATCCATTACAGCCGCGGTATAGACGAGATCGCCCTTGTCCTCCTCGCAGGTATGCTGAAGCACGGACTGTATACCGGTCGAGCCGCAGCCGACTACGCCTATTCCCAACGCCTTTTTGTTTTCCATTGTTCACCCTCCTGTTTTTATTGTTTCGTTTGTCTCAGCCCTTTACCGCGCCGCTGACCGTCATTGCCTTTTCGACCTGCGCGCTGAAAAGGATATAGATTATTATGGTAGGTATACTTGCGATGACCATGGTCGCGCCCATCGCGCCCCAGTCGGTGGTATGCTCGCCCTTAAAGAATATCATGCCGAGAGGCAGAGTCTTTATTGCGTCACGGTTGAGAAGCACCAGAGCCAGATTGTACTCGTTCCACACACTCATGAACACGAATATCACGACCGTGGAAATAGCGGATTTGACGTTCGGCACGATGACCTTTATAAAGCAGGTCCAGAGCGACGCTCCGTCAATGCAGGCCGACTCCTCCAGCTCATACGGCAGACTTCTCATATAGCCGTATATTACCATCACGGCGAACGGGATGTTGAACGCGATGTACGGGACTATTACCGCCCAGAGGGTATTGCTGATGTGCAGGTCCCTTACGAGGACGGCAAGCGGTATCATGATACACTGGAGCGGCAGGAACATGCCGATCATGGTACTCATGCGCAGGGAGTCGCTCCCCTTGAATCTCAGCCGCGCTACTGCGTAGGCAAACATGGTGGAAATAACGACGACCACGGCGATGACCACCAGCGTCACCTTAAGGCTGTTCATGAAATACGTCGGGACATTGAACGTGGTCCACGCCTTGACGTAGTTCTCCCAGTGGAATATCTTCGGGAAGCCAAAGGGATTCGTGACAAATATCTCGCTGTTATTCTTGAACGAATAGAAGAACATCCACACTATGGGATAGAGACTGATAACAGCATAAAAATAAAGAAATATCCTGAACAGGACTGAACCGACAGTAAACTTTTTTCCCATATCCGCCACCTCAATAAATGATCTGCTCGCGCGCGATGAACTTGTTGACGCAGAACGAGACGATCAGGCTCTGCACGACCAGCAGCACCGCCGCGGCGCAACCGTAGCCGTACTTGTTCACGACAAAGGCCGAGCGGTACATCAGGTACGTCAGCGTGTAGCTCGCCGTACCGGGTCCGCCGCCGGTCATTATGTTCATGACCGCAAAGGAGTTAAGACCGCCGGTGATGGCAATGATGAGGCAGTACTTGTACGCCTCCTGCATGAGCGGTATGGTGATACGCATATGTGCCTTGGGCTTGGAGCAGCCGTCGAGCAGCGCGGCCTCAAAGTAGTCGTTGGGTACGGAGTTCGCGGCGGACAGCAGCAGGATGAACTGATATCCCGCGTACTGCCATGTGCCTACGAAGGCAATGGCTCTGATCGCGGTGTCATTTCCGCTGAGCCAGTTCTGTCTGTATGCAAGGCCGAGAGCCTCAAATATTTTATTTATAAGTCCGTAGTCCGCATCGTATATCGCCACCCACAGCTGGCAGACGACAGTCACGGAGAGAACTGCCGGAATATAATACGCAATTCTGAAAAATTTCTTTTCGCCTTTGCTCACGCTCTTTACGGCGAACGCAAGCAGCGTCGCGATCGGTATCTGATAGCAGGTCTGTATCACCGCGTAGATAATGCCGTTTTTAAGACCCGTGTAAAAAAGGGGGTCCTTGAACAATCTGACGTAATTCTTAATCCCGTTGAACGTGGCCGGGTTCAGTCCATCCCATGTGGTAAAGCTGTTCCTCATGAGAACGACGAGTGGATAGAACACCATCACTATCATAAAAAGCATGACAGGGGCAATGAACAGGATTATCATCGCCTTGTTGCCGAGATATTTTTTCATAGCAGCTCCTTTTTATCAAGGTTGGGGAAAGGCTGACGCCTTCCCCCAAATATTTGCACTATACAGGAGCTTAGCCCTCACATGCAAATGCGACGTTTGCTATAAACTCTTCGGGAGTCATCGATCCGGCCATGATAGCCTGAGCGCCCTCCGCGATAGCTGTGCTGATCTCGGGTTTAACGCCGGAGTAGAGAGTGTTGGTGTGAGTGAGAGCGTTTCTCATTATACTGATCTCCTCAAGCATGGCGCAGGGTTCGACCTCGCGGGTAAGGCCCTCAGTGACGTTAAGGGCAAAGCAGGTCTTGCCGCGGTAAATATAGTCGTGCTGGACCATCAGTTCGCACATACGGCACGCGATGTCAACGGCAAGCTCGTAATTCTTGGAGCCGGCAAAGACGCTCAGGCCGGTGCAGGCGCCCTTACCGCCGACGACGGAGGTCTTGGACTCCTCGATGGTGTCTTCGGACGCGGCGGGGTAGTATATGACCTTGGCCTTATCGCCGAGAGCGTCATAGGTCGCGTCGGCTTCCCATTCGCCGTTGAAGAACATTGCAGCCTGGCCGTTGTACCAAAGCTCGGTGCACTGCTCGTATGTCATGTTGGTGACGCCGGCAGGGAACGCGCCCGCCTGCTGGAGGTTATAAAGCGCGGTAGCCGCCTGGAGGTAGGCGTCGTCGTGGATGCTTGCCTCGCCGCTGTAGAGGGCATCAAGGCCGCGGTTGTCGTATCTGGTGAGGATCGCGTTGAAGAATGCGTTGGTTATCCATGCCTCGGACGCGAATACGGGAAGCGTGCACATTCCGTTCGCAGAGAAAACCTTCGCGCACTCGACGAGTTCGTCTATCGTCTGAGGGATCTCAAGACCATTGTTCTGGAATATCTCGGTATTGGCAAAGAAGTTTGCCATCTCGGTGCCGGTAAAGGGGAGGCAGTAGGCATTGCCGTCGGTGAAGAAGACCTTGACCTTCTCGCTCTCGATCACTTTATCAAGGAAGCCGTTTGCCTCAAGCAGGGGGGTCATGTCCTTGATGGCGCCGTACTGGGCGAGGGACGCGATAAGATCGGTGCCGGAGAGGCTGAAAATATCGGGCATGTCGCCGGTCGCGGCCATCGCCTTGAGCGCTACGCCGTCGTCAGCGGGCATGGCCTCGATCTCAATGGTGACGTTGGGGTACTCGTCCTTCAGCTTCTCGACCGCGTAGTCGATACGCTTTATGTTGTCCTCGTCGGAGTAACGTGCGTAGAGGCGAAGAGTGACAGGTTCATCCGCCGCAGCGACGTCTGCCGCGGGAGCATCCGTCTTGGCAGGCTCCTCGGTCTTCGGCTCCGCCGTCTGACCGCAGGCGCACAGCGCGAAGATCATTGTAAGCGAGAGAAGCAGTGTTATAAGTTTCTTCATTTTCTTCATTTCTTTCTCCTTTTCAGTGTATTTTCCGAATTATTGCAGATACGCAAATGTATCATACATTTGATACGGGTATAGTATAGCGCGTCGTTTTGATTTTGTACAGTGATTTTAGACATTTTAATTCAATTTTTTATTTATTCTGTGTTATGCACAAAAGTGGAGTGATTTTTTAGTGCAATGTGCATATATCATGTATTTCCCCTCTAAAAGTTAAATATTTTTCAATATTTTTTTGTAGCCCCTATTGACTTTCGTGATTAGTTACATTACAATACAAATGCAGTCATGCGAAAAGTACATGTTCCTTCATTGCGTTAAATGAACATTGCTTGTACGCGGACCTTTGCAGAACATTGCAGATGTTCAGGCTGTAAGCGGCGCCGGGTGCTGCCGCCGAGAACTCCTCTTATCTTAATTATGGAAAGGATCTACTACCATGAAGCCTGTGAAAAAAGCAGCCGAGATGACCCCCGCAGAGCTGGGACGCTACATTGACCAGTCCGTACTCAAGCCCGAGTTTACCGATGAGGATATCCGCAAGTACATTCAGGAAGGCATAGATTACAACTGCGCTACCGTATGCATAAACCCCTCCTCCCTGCCGATCGCGCGCGAACTGTGTGCGGGTACCAACACGGGTATATGCGTGGTGTGCGACTTCCCCTTCGGGAAATCCACCACGGAGTCAAAGGTGGCGCAGGCTGAGATCATCTGCCGGGATGGTGACATCGAGGACCTTGACATTGTCGCAAACTACGGTTGGATACGCTCCGGAAGATGGGATGACGTGCGTGAGGATATCAAGGCCGTCGCGGACGTGTGCCATAAATACGGCTCTAACCTCAAGGTCATTTTCGAGGTCGACTCTCTCACCATAGAGGAAGTCAAGCGCGCGACCGAGGTTGCCATCGAGGCCGGCGCGGACTTCGTAAAGACCTCCACCGGTTTCTTTACCGGCGGTAAGAACGAGGGCGCGACCTACGAAGTCATCGAGGCCATGATGGAGGCAGCCGACGGACGCTGCAAGATCAAAGGCGCCGGTGGGATAAGGGATCGGGAAAAGTTCCTCAGGCTCATCGACATGGGCATTGACCGCATGGGTATCGGCTATAAGTCCACCGCGAAGGTCCTTGGTCTCGACAAGTGATAAACACGGCCGACATTATTGACCGGCTCAGCAAAAAGCCCTATGCGGACTTCAATGCCTGCATAGGGCTGGATGGCTTTGTCGACAGGATAATCAGAGTCGTCGACAAGCGCCGCTCCGCCGGAGAATGTTCTTACGTCAGAACACTTGCCGATTACGGCAGGCTTATCTCCGACGCTTCGGGCTTCAGTCTGAACGTGGAGCTTATATGCGAAAAGAGTCAGCTCGGCGGAAACGGCCCGATAATGGCGTACGCTCTCGCGAGGCTCGGGAGTGACGTGAGCTGCATTGGCGCTTTCGGTCTCCCTCGCCCCGCCGCCGAGTTTGAAAAGCTTGAAAAGCTCGCGCGTCTGTATTCCCTTTCGGAGCCTGCCCGCACCGACGACTATGAGTTCGACGACGGAAAGATCATCGCCTCGACTCTGAACTCCCTGAACGCGCTCGACTGGAACGCCATAACGGAAAAGCTCCCTCCGGAGCAAATATGCGCCCTGTTTGACGAGGCCGACGTCATCGCGCTCAATAACTGGACGATGATCCCGGCCATGACCGGCATATGGAAAAGGATCCAGTCCGACATACTCCCCTCGCTCTCGGATAAGGAGCGTCTGTATTTTATTGATATGGCAGACCCCGGAAAGAGAACGGACGCGGATATTGCGGAGGCTCTCCGGGTCATGGCAGGCTTTGAACGCTTTGGGCGGACGGTCCTCAGCTGCAATCACAGGGAGGCGATCCAGCTTGCAGGAGCGCTGGAGCTTTCCGCGAGTCCTATCAGCTGCGCCGCCCTTGCAGATGGCATACGGGAAAGCCTCGGGATATGGTGCGTATCTCTCCACACGCTCACGGGCTCGTTTGCCGCGACAGTGTCCGGAGTCACCGAAGCCCCCGGCTTTTACACTCCGAAGCCCCGTGTCTCCATCGGCGGCGGGGATCATTTCAACGCAGGGCTGGTCTTTGCGCTCATGGACGGATTCACGCTTGAGGAGGCATTGTATGTTGCCTCGGCCGTCTCCGGGGCCTATGTACGGACAGGAGTAACGCCCTCACTCACGGATCTCGTGCGGTTTATTTCCGAAAATATAGAAAATAGCTGATATTTGTCCACCGAATTATTGATTTTTTTGTAAAAAGTGTTATTATTAAGAAAAAGATTTGGAGGCCTTCGTCTGGATGAATTTTGACTTTTCCAATGAGATACTTCCGGATTCTCCCGAGTCTATCTATCTTCAGCTATTCAACATAATACAAAAGCAGATCGAGGACGGAAAGCTCGTTCCCGGTGATATGCTCCCGTCTGAGATGGAATTTTGCAGCGCATATCATATCAGCCGGACCACCGTCCGTCAGGCGCTTCATGAGCTGGAGCTGATCGGCGCGATAGAACGCAAGCGCGGGCTGGGGACCTTTATCTCTTCGCCGAAGCTGTCGAGAAACATCGGAAACCTGTACAGCTTTTCCGATGAAATGCATATCATGGGCAAGGTCCCTTCGTCTAATATCATTGACTTCAAGCTTATCGAAAAGGAAAAGTGTCCCTCGACTGCGAGAGAAATGGATTCCAAGCGGCTCATTGACGTGGTCCGTATACGGCTTGCCGACGGCTGCCCAATGCTTATCGAAAACACCTTCCTCCCGGTCAGCCTTTGTCCCAACCTATCGTGGGAAATGCTTGAGACAGAATCGCTGTACTCCATTCTGTCAAAGAAGTACGGTCTCAAGATTGCAAAAGCCATCGAGACCTACGAGGCCGTTGTAATGACCAAGGAGGAGAGCCAGCTGCTCGAATGCAATCCCGGCGACCCGGCGTTTCTCATAAAGCGCGTCACATGGGACGATCACGGGAGAATGATAGAGTACACCAAATCCATCACAGCCAGCGCGAGATCAAAGCTTGAGATAACCATGTATCCAAACGGCGTTCAGGCCGAGCGGATAACGGTTTGACCACCGTGTGATACTGCAATTAAATATGCAGAATACAGACCCCCTGATGCAGGTCTTTCTCCCGCGTCAGGGGGCCTTTTTGTGTCTTAATGTCTGGTCTTATCAGCTCCGACGTTTTTTGTCCGGCCACGGTCTGAGTCTATCATGGTCGACTATATTCGAGACGGGCGCAGGAGACTTACTCCGATCGGTGAGATGCCGATACTCTCCGGAATGTGGAACTTTATCGGCGTGGTCAATATCCCACAACAAGAGCAAAAAGAAACGGCATAGCCTACATGATCGTAAGCTATGCCGTATCCTTTTTGAGCATCCTTCGTCCTTAAGTGAATGCGGACTTCGGCGTGTCTTTCTTTAATATTTATCAACTTTACAGGAACCGATCCATATACTGCGTCAGCTCGTCCCACATGCCGCGCAGCTGCTGTCTGTCCTCCGAAATGCCGGACTTGACCTCGTCCTTCAGCTCCGTCAGCCGCTGTCTATTGCGGTTCGATGCGTCCATATTCTTCGCGACCGCATGTATGAACTCGTCGGACAGCTGCTCTTTCGGGCGGCAGCGCCCGCTGCGGTAGTTGTCTATCACGACCGCGTAGCGCTCGTATGCGCGGCGCACCGCTTCCTCCCACGACATGTAGAGGTCGCGCAGGGCGTTCTCGCCAACGGTGTGCATCCTCCCGGCGTCGCCGCCGAGCTTCTCCAGCATCGCCGCCATTGAGTCCGCGTTCTCTTCTATCAGGAAGCCGTTGACTCCGTCCGTAACGTCCTCGGCGGCACAGCTCCCCGCAACCAGCACGCTTGCCAGACCGCAGGCCGCCGCTTCGCGCACGACCAGCCCGTTCGTGTCAAAGGTGGAGGGGAACAGGAACAGGTCGGCCCTGCAGTACCACGCGCGTATCGCGCTGCGGTCGTGTATCGGCGCGACGAAGAACACGCGGTCACTCAGCCCGAGGCTCTCGCAGTAGGCGACGATCTCGTCCTTGTCGTTTCCGCCGCCGACGAACACCATGCGGAAATCGCGCCCGCTTTCGCTCAGCTTCTTCAGCGCGTCAAGGATTATGCGTATCCCCTTGTACCACATCATGCGCCCGACGAACAGGAACAGCGGCAGCCCCTCCGGAAGATCATAGTCCCCCGTGACCTGCCGTATGAGCGCGTCGTCCACACGGCCGCGCGGGAAGTCCACGCCGTTCGGCATGATGATATAATCGCCCTCGTAGCCGAGCTTGTGCAGGTTCTCCCCTGCCCCGCGGCTGACCGTCCACACCTCGTCGCAAGCGGAAATATTTCTGGCGAGTATCTTCGCCGCCTCCTCCTGCAAAACGCGGCTCTTCACGGCGTTGGCGATGTCTATGTCAAACTTCGTATGGTAGGTGAAAACGAGCGGCACATGTATCCTGTCGCGCAGGGCGCGGGCAAGCAGCGTGGAGGTTATCGGGCAGTGGCTGTGGATGATGTCAAAGCTCCGCTTTTCGAGTGAATCCATCAGCTCCGCCGAAAACGGCAGCCCCGCGCGGTAGCCCACAAGCTTCGTCATGTCGATGCTCGGATAGCGCAGCACCGGAAAATCGAACACGGAGTCATCCGCGTCTGGATAAAACGGCGTCACGACCGTGGAATTGCCGAGCCCGTTCTGGATTATCTTCGCGTAATTTGTGACGGCATTCGCCACGCCGTCTATGGCCGGTGGGAAAGAATCGTTTATGAGGCAGATGTTGAGCTTGTCCATACGCGTCTCCTATCGGGTGAAATTGTACTTAAATTATACCCGAATCAGGCACAAATGCAAGCAAAAAATCAGGGATTGAACTTCTTCCTTATCGTCTCGTAGATGAGATCCTGCCCCTTGCGGTTCGGGTGTATGCCGTCGTCACACATTCTGTCGCCGTGCTTCTGCGGCGTCACGAGGAAAGCGTCGCGCAGCTGCATGACGTTGCAGCCGTTGAGCTGCGCCACGCGCTCTACGAGGTGGCTGTAATACTCCTGCCAGCGGTAGATCGCCTGCGCGTCGCCGAGCCAGATAAGCACCGAGTCCATGTCCACCCCGTCGCGGCAGAACCACTTCAGATAGCGCTCCGCGCAGAGCGGCGGCAGCGTGGACAGAACCGGCTCGCAGCCTGCCTCGCGCAGCTGCGCGATGATCTCCGAGTACTTCCGCACGAAGTCCTCCGGATCGGTCTTGCACCGGTGCTCGCCGTGCGGCGCGGCGGCGACGGCCGCCCAGTCAAAATCGCTGTCGTTCCCGCCGAATTCTATGAGACAGCGCGCGGGCAGCCCGCCCTTGGCGATGCGGCGCTGGATGATGGTCTGCGCCTTGTCGATCGTCGCGCCGAACTTGCAGCAGCTTTCTATCTCAAGCCCGGTCGTCTCCTCGCGCGCATGGCGCTCCTCGCTCGGGCAGATGTACTTCCCCTCGTCCAGCAGCACTCCGCGCATGATAGAGTCTCCGAATATGATCAGCTTTTCCATGTTATTTTGACCTCGTTACTATGTAATCTAGTATTAATTACTATATTACATAATTTTGATTATATGTCAAGCGTTTTTGAAAATAATTATTGTGTTTTTGAAAACTATATGATATCTTAACATACATAGGAGATGAATCGTATGGATGAAAACAACGCGAAAAGCGCGGTGAGCCGCTCTCTTCTGGAGCACACTCTCCCCGCGTGGGACGAGCTGCCGGATTTTGAGCTGTATATGGATCAGGTGCTGTCGCTCACGGGGCGGTATCTCGAGGGGATGCCGAACTCAGAGGACAGCAAGCTGACCGCCTCGATGATAAATAACTACGTAAAGGTGAAAATTATCCCCGCGCCGCAGGGAAAGCGCTATTCGCGCCGCCATGTGGCGTATCTGCTGCTGCTGTGCATCCTGAAGCCGGTGCTGCCCATCGCGGCGATACAGAAGCTGTTCGCCGCCGCGCAGAGCGGCACGGACGACAAGGCCTTCTATGAGCGCTTCCGCGGGATATACCGGCAGGCCAGCAGCGCGGCCGCCGAGGATCAGTGCTTCGCCGAGCCGGAGCTGTGCGACACGATAATGTACGCCGCGCTCCGCGCCCGCGCGGGTCAGTCCGCCGCCCTCGCCATGCTCGCCGCTCTAGATCCCGAGGGAAAATAAAAGTCCGGAATAACACAAAAACCTCCACGAAAGTGGAGGTTTTTGTGTTGTTTAATTAATTTTATCACTCTTCGAGCACTTCGCCGCCGGAGACCTTCTTCTCGAACTTTGCCATGAGGATCGGGGAGAAGATACCGATGATGCTCAGGATGATAAGAACCCAGCTCACCGGAGACGCGAACAGGCAGCCGAGATCGCCGCCGCTGACTCGCAGCGCGCCGCGCAGCCCCTTTTCGCTTATCGGGCCGAGTATCAGCGCCAGAACAACTGCCGCCGTGTTGAGGTCAAACTTGCGCATCAGGTAGCCCAGAGCGCCGAAGATGAGCATGACGACGACGTCGCTCAGGTTCTTGTGAATTGCGTAAGAGCCGACGAAGCACAGCACCGTGACGCAGGGGATGAGTATCGCGTCGGACAGACGGGAGATCTGCGCGAAGCCGCGGCAGCCGAGAGTACCGATGGCGAGCATGAAGAACTGCACGAGCACGAAGCCTGCGAAGAAGGTGTAGGTCATATCGGCGTGCTTGGTGAACAGCTCCGGTCCCGGAGCCAGTCCCTGGATGACGAGGCCGCCCATCAGGACCGCGGTGACGGATTCGCCGGGGATGCCGAGGGTCAGCATCGGGATCAGGGAACCGCCGGTGACGGCGTTGTTCGCGGCTTCGGAGCCGCAGACGCCCTCGATGGAGCCGTGGCCGAAGTCCTCTTTGTGCTTGGAGAACTGCTTGGCGTTATTGTAGCCCATGAAGCAGGCGATGGATGCGCCGGCGCCGGGCAGGATGCCGATGATGTTGCCGATGATCCAGGAGCGGATAACGGTCGGAGCAAGCATTTTCTTTTCGGCGCGGGTAAGCATTATCTTATCCGAGAACTTTGCCGCTTTTTCTCTCTGCTTTATGGCCTTCTCCGCGAGGATAAAGACCTGAGACATCGAGAACAGACCGATCAGGGCGCAGGTGACGTTGATGCCCTCGGCGAGGAACGCCTGACCGAACATGAAGCGCTGCGTGCCGTCGATCGGGTCAAGGCCGATGCAGGAGATCAGCAGGCCGAGCGCGCCGGACATCAGACCCTTGATAATGCTCTTGCTGGAGACACCGGCGATGATGGTCAGGCCAAAGATGCCGAGCCAGAACTTCTCTGCCGACATGAACTTCAGCGCGAGCTGAGCCAGCGCGGGAGCGAAGAAATACAGGGAGATGCAGCTGAGCAGGCCGCCCCAGAAGGAGCTCCAGCAGGCGGTCGCCAGCGCTTTACCGGCCTTGCCCTGCAGGGTCATCTGGTAGCCCTCGATAGCGGTCGCCGCAGATGCGGGGGTGCCGGGGGTGTGAATGAGGATAGCGGAGATGGAGCCGCCGAAGATAGCGCCGCAATAAATTGCGCCGAGGACAATAAGTCCGGTGTCGGCGGGCATGGTGAAGGTCAGCGGCAGCATCAGCGCAACGCCCATTGCGGCCGAGAGGCCGGGCAGGCAGCCGATAACGATGCCGAGCGCGACACCGCCTGCCATCGCCAGCAGGTTTATCCATGTCAGGGCATGTACGAAGCCCTGACCCATTTGCTGTAAGGTTTCAAGCATAATCTATACCCTCCTTAAAACAGCAGCCCGGAGGGCAGCTTGACGCCGAGAAACTTCACGAAAGCGAAGTAGATCAGCAGGTTCATTGCGACCACGGATATCAGCATCGGCACGGGGCGCACCTTGAGGTACAGCAGCGACGCCACCATGAACACTATCGTCGCGGTGAAGAAGCCGAGGTATTTCATCATGAAGAAATATACAATAGTAAGCACGACGGAGACGATGAACTGCACCGGCTTGAAGCCCGCGAACACCTCATCCACGCCGCTCTCCACGCCGAATTTGCGCGCGGAGATTATCATCTGGATAAGATACAGGGTCGTCAGCGCAAAGAGCAGGGTGATGGTGAACATCGGGTAGGTCTTGCTCTCCGCCGTCAGCTTGCCGCTGTAAGCGTAGAAGAACGCGCAGACCGCGTACATGAACGCCACGACGCCTATATCGGTTTTTTTCATTTTCAAGGGACTGTCCCTCCTATAAATCGAATGGGAAAAGCTGAGAGTTTTTCAGACTTGAACCAAGGAAAGGGCGGGAGAACCCGCCCTTTTAGGTGCGTGATATAGGATTATTCGTACCAGAAGCCGGTGGACAGGCTCTCGGTGAAGGCCTGCTGCTCGTCGATCAGAGCTGCGGTGGTAGCGGCATCCTTATAATCGGTTGCGAACTCGGAAGCTGCTGCGAGGTAATCGGCATCTTCCATGGTCTGCTTGAAGGCTTCCTCATAGAACTTGATGACCTCTTCGCTCACGCCCGCGGGAGCAACGATGCAGCGGGAGGAGCCGAGCCACTTGTCATAGTAACCCTTCTCGCCCAGAGTCGGGACGTCGGGGTACTCAGCCAGACGCTCTTCGGAGAACACTGCGAGGACTTTGACGTCGGTACGGCCGGCGATATCAGCGGCCTTTACGACGCACCAGTCAGCCTCGCCGCCAAGCAGAGAGACGAGCTCGTCATTGGTGTTGCCCTGAGGAAGATCGGTGTACTTGAAGTCTGCGGAATTTGCAAAGGCCTGAGCGCCGATGTGGTTGGAAGCCTGAGCGCCGTTGGTGGAAGCGACGGTGTTGTTCTCCTTCGCGTATGCGACAAGACCGTCGATGTCATCAAAGCGGGTCTCGTCGGCACGGACGACGACCATGGAGGTCTCGGTCACGTGGTTGCAGATTGCGGTGAAGTCGGCAGTGGTGTAGGTGCCGAGGCCCTTGACGATGGAGCTGTTGAAGTTGGGCAGGTTCATGAAGCCGATGGTCATGCCGTCGGGATCGGCCGCTGCGAGCTGGGACCAGCCGAGGGAGCCGGAGCCGCCGTCAACGTTCTCGATGACGATGGTCTGGCCGATGTACTTCTCAGCGTACTTGGCAAGGATACGTGCGGTGACGTCGGTGCCGTTGCCGGCCTTGTAGGAAACGATCATGGTCACGGGGCCGTCGGGAGCCCAGCCGGTGGCTTCGGGTGCGGTGCTTTCCTCAGCTGCGGGAGCGTCGGTAGCATCGGCAGCCGGAGATGCAGCAGGTGCGGACGCGTTGCTGCCGCAGGCGCACAGCGCGAACACCATGCACAGAGCAAGAATCAGTGCAAGATACTTTTTCATTTTTGTTTTCCTCCTTAAAGATTCTGCCTTTATGGCATTATACCTTCGGTCAACGGGGGCACTTTCCCCTGTCAACTTTTGTTATTATAATATCTTAACAATTTTTTGTCAATATCTTATGAATTTTATCTGGTTTTTTACATGATAGTCATGTACCATGCGGTTTTTCCGGCTTCCGGCGGCGTAAGTATGCCCCGCACGTTCACAAGATCTTCTTTTTTTAACGCTGTCTATATGATATAATGTAGCTGGACGGCGGCATAATTTTTTATCCCGCCGCCCGCCGACACTATTTCAGGAGGTATAACCATGAAAAAACTTGTTGCCTATTTCTCCCCCACCGGCACTACCGCGCACCTCGCGCAGACGCTTGCCGAGGCGGTGGGCGCCGATATATTTGAGATCAAGCCCGCGGTCCCCTACAAGCCCGCCGATCTGAACTGGATGGACAAGCGCGCCCGCAGCACCGTCGAGATGAACGATCCCGCGTCCCGCCCCGCCATCGCATCCCAGCGCGACAACATGGTCGAGTACGACGTCGTGTTCGTCGGCTTCCCGATCTGGTGGTACGTTGCGCCGACCATCATCAACACCTTCCTCGAGAGCTACGATTTCTCCGGCAAGACCGTCGTCCTCTTTGCGACCTCCGGCGGCTCCGGCATGGGTGAAACGCTCAAGAAGCTCGCGCCCAGCTGCCCCAACGCAAAGCTTATCGAGGGCAAGGTCTTCCGCCGCAGCACCGGCCGCGAGCAGCTCGCCGCATGGGCGGAGGGGCTCGACCTGTAAGCGCATCTTCGGCGCGGAGACGATAAAGCTCGAAGCGCAGGTCTACGCGCGCGGGCTGTACGAAAAGTGCGGCTTCGCGCAGAGCTCCGGGGAATTTCTCGAGGACGGCATCCCGCACATCGAGATGACCTGGACGCGGAAAAACTGAACACATGACCCAAACCCCAGACAAGTTCTGGGGTTTTTCGTGTGGAAAATTCTTTATATTTCTTAAAACCCGCAAATATTTCTTGTCCTTTGGCCGCGTATATGCTAAAATAGACCGAATTATGTAGACCTAACTATACTTAACTATACCCAACCTATCAATTGCGAAGGTGTGAATATGAAGAACAGTACTGCATATTACGACGAAGAGCAGGAGCTCTTCGAAGAAGAACAGGAGCGACGGGATAAGAATGCCCGACGGAAAAAGGTTCAGCGCGTCATTGACCGGATATTTGGCTTCATCCTCGCCACGGGGATCCTCTTCGGCGTCGCGGGGCTTGCGGTAGAATACGTGCTGGTCAAGGGGCCGTCCCCCGCGCTCAGGAATATGTTCGTGAACACCATGCTCGAGACGCGGCGCTTCGGCTTCATCGCAAACGTCTACCTCTCCGAAGCCGAGATCGACGCGATAAAGCAGGCCAAGCAGAGCACCCTGACCGACACGACCGACACCTCTCTCATCAAGCTCCCCGGCCAGAGTGGCACCGAGACCGGCGGCGACAACCAGACCGACCCCGCCCAGCCTGACGGCACGGACGGCTACGGCCTCGTTGACGACGACGGCGACGGGATCATCATCGAGCAGGTCAGGAAGAAGGGCTTCCAGGGCTATATGATGGTCGTGCTCGACCCCAGCCGCGTGTTCGTCGGCAAGCCTGAATCCTTCGGCGGCTACGGCGACTATCTGGCCACCATGTGCGAGCGCTACGGCGCGGTCGGCGGCATCAACGGCGGCGCATACTACGACGTGGACGGCGCGGGTCTCGGCGGCACGCCGCAGGGGCTGACGATCATCGACGGCGTATGCTACGACGACGCGGGCGGCGGAGTCTGCAGCTTCGTCGGCTTCGACGCGAATCACATCCTGCACACCGGCTATATGACCTATGCCGACGCACAGGCGAAGGGCATCGTGGACGGCGTGACCTTTGAGCCGGTGCTCATAGTCAACGGCCAGATGGAGGACACCGCAGTCCTCAATACCGGTACGAACCCCCGTTCCGCGATCGGCCAGCGCGCCGACGGCGCGGTGCTGATGCTTGTCATCGACGGGCGCCAGGTGCACAGCGCGGGCGCGACCCAGCAGGACGTGGCCGAGGTCATGCTCGACTACGGCGCGGTGAACGCCTGCAGCCTTGACGGCGGCTCGTCCACCTGCATGTGGTTCAACGGCGAATATCTCAACAGCATCTCCGGCGGCTCCGGCGCTCGCTGGCTGCCGGACGCCTTCCTTGTGAAATAAGGAGTGTGGCATATGGCAGCAGGAAGAAAGAAAAAAAGAAACGGCTACGCAATATTCATGTGCGTCTACATCGTCATCGTGCTCGTGCTCGTCGGCGTGGGGCTCACATGGCTGTGGGGCTACGCCGTGGCATATGAGGACAGCCAGCCGACGAACACGATGGACTCGGTCGTCGCGGAGCTGAACAAGACCTTCTGGAACGACGACATGGCCGCCACTATCGCGGCGATGCCGCACGAGGCGCAGACCGACGAGGAGTGCGCCGAAATCATCAAGAGCATGATCGGCAGCGGCGTGAGCTATAAGCGCAGCGGCAGCACCGACACCACCGTTACCTACAATCTCGTCTGCGACACGGGCGTGTTCGGCAGCGTGACGCTGGTCGAGGACACCGCCTCCGGCACGAAATACGAGGGGCTGTACCCCTGGAAGCTTGAATCCGAGAGCTTTGATTTCACGGGGCTTTACTCCTCCGTCGAGGTGACGATCCCGAAGAGCTACTCCGTCTCCGTCAACGGCTACACGCTGGGCGACGAGTACATAACCGAGGACAACATCCATTACGACATCCTCGAGGACTATTACGAGGACTACTCCGGCCTGCCCGTCAAGGCGACCTATAAGTTTGACGACATCATCGGCATCATCGAGCCTGTCATAACCGACCCGAACGGCAATGAAGTCACCATCGACCCCGACAAGGACGATTCCCAGTTCCTCGTCCCCTGCTCCGATGCGGAGACCACCGCGCTGGACGGCTTCGTGCAGCGCTTCGCGGAGCGCTACGAGGGCTACAAGAGCGGCACCATCGACCCGACCTACGGCATGAACCGCCTCTCCGGCTACCTCCAGTCCGGCACGGAGCTTTATAACCGTCTCGAGCTGATGAAGGACGGCCTCGACTGGTCGCACGTCACGAATTACGTGCTCCACTCCGTCACGCTCAACAGCGTCATCAGCTTCGGCGGCGGCAACTACCTCTGCGACTTCACCACGCACATCACCTCCGACTCGCCGAACGGCCACCATGACGACACGCTCAACTACAAGATCATCGTCAAGGACATCAGCGGCAACCTCAGCGACATGCGCGTCGTGAGCCTCGACTCCTATTAATTCTAATTCCCCGACAAGAAGGTAATCACATTGGACGAAAAACACGATATCAGGCAGGAGCTGGCGATCATCCTGCCCTCGCTCGATCCGGATAAGAAGCTCTGCGGCGTTATCGACGGTCTGATCGCCGAAGGCTTTGAGCATATTGTAATAGTAGACGACGGCAGCGACGCGGCGCATCAGGCTCCGTTTGAGTACGCCGCCGGCTTCCCCCAGTGCCACATTCTGCGGCACGAGGTCAACAAGGGCAAGGGCCGCGCCCTGAAGGACGCGTTCCGCTACGTGCTCGATGAGATGCCCGACATCCGCGGCGTCGTGACCATCGACGGCGACGGGCAGCACCTCACGAAGGACATCGTCGCCTGCGGCGAAAAGCTGCTGGCAAATGAGGACAAGGTCGTCATGGGCTGCCGCGATTTCAGCCAGCCGGGCGTTCCGCCGCGCAGCGTCGCGGGGAACCGCACGACCTCATTCTTCTTCCGCCTGTGCTACGGCATCAAGCTGTCCGACACGCAGACCGGCCTGCGCGCGATACCGCGCCAGTATCTCGACGCGTTCTGCGGCATCGACGGTGAGCGCTTTGAATACGAGACGAACATGCTGCTGAACATGAAGCGCATGGGCATTGGCTTTGTTGAGCAGCGCATCGACACAGTGTACGACAGCGAAGATTACAGCTCGCACTACAACGCGATCAAGGACTCGTGGCGCATCTTCAAGGTGATGTTCAAGTTTCTGCTAAGCTCCCTCGGCTCCACGGTCATTGACCTCCTGATATTCTATCTGGTGTTCCGCATCTTCAAGGATCAGCTCGGCACCTGGGCGTCCCTTGTGAGCACGGCGGTCGCCCGCGCGTGCTCCTCGTTTGCAAACTTCAACGCAAACAACAGGATGGTCTTCGACAATCACGGCAGCTACCGCCGCGCCCTCGTGCGCTATTACTGCCTGTGCATCCCGCAGATGCTTGTCTCGGCCGGACTCGTGACGCTGATAAACCAGCTCTTCGCAAACTCCGTGCCGATAATCGCGACGCTGATAAAGTTCGTCGTGGATACGGGGCTGTTCTTCATAAGCTACGGCATCCAGCGCGAATGGGTGTTCTCGCAGAAGAAATAATATAATAAATAGTAAACCCTCTCGGTTTTTCCGAGAGGGTTTTGCTTTATTCGTCGCCGAGATACACCTTTACCTTCGTGCCGGCGCCGATCTTTGATTCAATTGTGATGCCGTGCCCCAGCTTGTCGAGAATTTTCCGGCAGAGGTAGAGGCCGATGCCGGTGGACTTCTTGTCCGTCCGCCCGTTGCAGCCGGTGTAGCCCTTCTCGAACACGCGCGGCAGATCCTCCGCCGCGATGCCGATGCCCGTGTCCTCGATGCACAGCGCCTCGCCCTCGGCATAGATGCGTATCCCGCCGCCCTCGCGCGTGTATTTCAGGGCGTTTGCCAGCAGCTGCTCTATCGCAAAGCTCAGCCACTTCTCGTCCGTCAGCACGGTCAGCCCCGTCTCCTTGTAGTCAAGGCGTATCCTGCGGCGGATGAACTGCTTTGCGTATTTCTTCACCGACTGGTGCAGCAGCCTGTCAAGCTCGACGCGGCATATCACATAGTCGGTCGAATCGCTGCCGAGGCGCAGATAGTTCAGCACCATCTCCACGTACTGCTCGACCCTGAACAGCTCCTGCTCCAGCTCCGCGGAGTTCGGCGCGTCGTCCGACTGCAGGATCAGCCGCATCGCGGCGATGGGCGTTTTTATCTGGTGCGCCCAGAGCGTGTAGTAGTCGAGCATATCCTGCATCTTCAGGTCGGCCTCGCTGCGGGCGCGGGCGCTGTCGGCGCAGACCGCGCGCACAAGCTCCTGATAATCCGCCTCGATGAGGCTGTCCGGCTCGGGCAGGCCGTCGGCGGCGGCAAATATCCGGCCGAGCTGCACCTGAATATCGCGGTGGCGCTGCGCGAAATGCCGCAGGTCGATCGCCGCGGCGGCAAGCTCCAGTACCGTGAACAGCAGCAGCATATACATCGGCGCCGAGCCGTCCGCCTGCGTGAGCCAGAACATCAGCGTGAACAGCCCGTCCAGCACCAGCAGGAGCAGCGCATAGAACCGGCGGCACTTTATATATTCCCACAGCAGCTTCATTCGACTATATACCCCATGCCCTTCTTCGTGGCGATGAAGTTCTCAAGCCCCGCGCCGTCAAGCTTTTTGCGCAGGCGCGCGACGTTCACGCTCAGCGTGTTCTCGTCCACAAAGCTGTCCGACTCCCACAGCCGCTGCATCAGCACGTCGCGCGAGACGGTCTTGCCCTTGTTCTCCATCAGCACCTGCAAAATGCGGTACTCGTTCTTCGTCAGCTCCACCCGCTCCCCGTGATAGGTGAGGGTGCTGTCGTCGGTGTTGAGCACGGCGTCCCGATGCTGGAGCAGGCGCGCCTGCCCGCCAAGATCGTAGGTGCGGCGAAGCATGGCCTGCACCTTCGCCGTCAACACGTTCAGGTCAAAGGGCTTGGCGATAAAATCGTCCGCGCCCATGTTTATGGCCATGACGATGTTCATGTTGTCCGACGCCGAGGAGACAAATATTATCGGCACGCTGGAGAAGCGGCGTATCTCGCTGCACCAGTGATAGCCGTTATAAAACGGCAGGCCGACGTCAAGCAGGACGAGCTGCGGGTCGAAGTCCACGAACTCCTGCACGATATTCTGAAAATTCTGGGCGATGCGTGTCTCGCAGCCCCACGACGCGATATGCTCCGCGACCGCGGACGCTATGACCGGATCGTCCTCCACTATAAATATCTTCAACCTTCCACCTCCGTGAAGCCTGATCTCCGGCGCTGCCGGATACTCTGATTATACACTTTCCCCGCCCTTCTGCCAAGCGTTTTTGCAAGCCGCCCTTGTGCTCCGGCGCAAAATATGATATGCTTGGTTCCAGATTACAGAGCCGAGGTATTGACTATGAAAATTGCAGTTATCACAGGCGCTTCGTCTGGCATGGGGCGCGAATTTGTCTATGCGCTTGACCGCGACGAGGAATTTGACGAGCTGTGGGTGATCGCCCGCCGCGAGGACAGGCTGCGCGAGCTGCAATCGAAGTGCCGCGCGAAGGTGCGCCCGCTCGCGCTCGACCTGCAGGATCGCGCAAGCTTCGCCGCGTACCGCGCCCTGCTGGAGAGCGAGAAGCCGGAGATTTCCGTTCTCGTCAACGCGGCAGGCTTCGGCCTGTTCGGCGTGTTCACGGAGATGGACATGGACAAGCAGCTTGACATCATCGACCTGAACGACCGCGCGCTCACCGCGATGTGCCACATGAGCATCCCTTATATGGCCGCGGGCAGCCGGATATACAACATGGGCTCGATGTCGTCGTGGCAGCCGGTGCCGTATATAAACGTGTACGGCGCGTCGAAGGCGTACGTGCTGAGCTTCTCCCGCGCGCTCGGCGTGGAGCTTGAGAAGCAGGGCATCCGCGTGATGGCGGTGTGCCCCGGCTGGATAAAGACCGAGTTTTTCAGCCACGCCATACACGACAACACCGTCAATTACTTCAACCGCTACTACGGCCCCGAGCAGGTCGTCGCCAAGGCGCTGAAGGACATGAAGCGCGGCAAGGACGCCTCCGTCCTCGGCTTCCCCGAGCGGATGCAGGTGCGGCTGGTGAAGCTCCTGCCGGTGAAGATGGTCATGAACACATGGTGCAGACAGCAGGGTAAAAAATAAAAGGAGATATGAACATGTACAATCCGAACGACGTTTTGAAGGTCAGCGAAGAGAACTGGGAAGAGTTCAAGAAGGAGGCCTGCAAGGACGAGCTGTTCTACCGCGGCGAGGGCGATCTGCTCGACACGGCGGAGGGGCGCTCCAAGTTCTGCCGCCTGAACGAGACCAGCGTTTTCCGCAAAGACGATCCCGATTTCCCCGGCTCGAAGATCTGGGTGTTCAACAATCAGGGCAAGGGCATGGTCATCAAAAAGCGCAGCCGCGTCGATCCCGCTATAATGGAGGACATCGAGTACGACGCCGACGGCAACCAGATCAGCAAGTCCTACGAACCGGCCTGAACCAAATATGAAATTCTCTGCCTGTGCACAAGCACAGGCATTTTTTATTCGAAAATTCACAAAATGTTCGTAGACTTTTTGATTTTGAAATGTATAATATCTAACTGTTCAATATTGAAATATCTGAAACGGAAGTGTATGCAAATGCTCGACCCAAGTATCGCGGCGGCCAGGATGTACAGCAACTCCAGCCGCTTCATCGAGGCGTACCACGCGGTGCTGCAGCCGCTCTGCCGCGAGGCGGAGCTGCCCGCGCTCGCGCTGGACATTCTCCTCTTCATCGCCAACAATCCCGACAAGAGCACCGCGCGCGACGTGTGCCAGTTCCGCGGCATGAAGCCCGGCATCGTCTCCTTCCACGTTGACCGGCTCGCGGCGGCGGGGCTTCTGGAGCGCCGCCCCGTCCCCGGCGACAGGCGCAAGACGCAGCTTGTATGCACCGAGGCGGCGGCGGACATTATCCGGCGCGGGCGGGAGCTGCAGGGGCGCTTTGCCGAAGCGCTGCTCACCGGTCTTGACCGCGAATCGCTCGAGACCTTCCACCGCTTCCTCGCCGCCATCGACGGCAATATCGACAACATTCGCAGAAACGGAGTGTAAGCATGATCAAGCTACTGAAAAATATGAAGCGGCGCGAGATAATAATGGCGGTCATATGCGCACTGCTCATCCTCGGGCAGATATATTTTGACCTGACTCTGCCCGATTATATGACCGACATCACGAAGCTCATCAACAGCCCCGACCCGCAGACTGCCGACATCATGAGCATCGGCCTCAAAATGCTCGGCTGCGCGCTTGCGAGCGCCCTGCTCGCCGTCGTCTGCGGCTACCTCGCGGCGCGGGTCGCCTCCGGCTTCAGCTATACCGTGCGCGAGAAGGTGTTCGGCCACGTGATGGACTTCAGCTCCGGGCAGCTGAGCCGGTTCGCCGTGCCGAGTCTCATCACCCGCACCACGAACGACATCACCCAGCTTCAGATGATCGTTGCAATGGGGCTGCAGATGATGATCAAATCCCCTGTCATGGCCGTGTGGGCAGTGATAAAAATTCTCGGCAAGAGCTGGGAGCTGTCGGCCGTGACGGCGGGCTCCGTCGTCGCGATAGTCGCGCTGATCCTCGTCGTCATGACGAGCGTGCTGCCGCGCTTCCGCCTTGTGCAGAAGCTGACCGATAAGATCAACCGCGTCGCGCGCGAGAACCTGACCGGCATCAACGTCGTCCACGCCTTCAACGCCGAGCGGTACCAGAACGACAAGTTCGACGAGCCAAGCACGAAGATGATGGAGACTCAGCTCAAGAACCAGCGGCTCATGGCCGTCATCCAGCCCGCGATGGGGCTGTGCATGAACGCCCTCGCCCTCGTCATCTACTGGCTCGGCGCAGCGCTGATAAATCAGATCCCGCTGGCCGACACGGTGTCGCGGCTCAATATGTTCTCCGAGGTCGTGGTGTTCAGCACCTACGCGACCTACGTCGTCATGTCCTTCATGATGATGGTCATGATATTCATGATGCTGCCGTCGGCGCAGGTGTCGGCGGAGCGTATCAACGAGGTGCTCGACTGCGGCGAAGGCATCGTCGAGGGCGGCGTCAGCGAGAGCGGCGAGACCGGCACGGTGGAGTTCCGCGACGTATCCTTCCGCTATCCCGATTCCAACGAGAACGAGCTGAACCACATCAGCTTCAAGCTCGGCCGCGGCAAGACCCTCGCCATAATCGGCGCGACCGGCAGCGGCAAATCTACGCTGATAAGCCTCATCCCGCGCTTTTACGACGCGACCGAGGGGGAGGTGCTGGTCGACGGCGTGAACGTCCGCGATTACAGCTTCGACGCGCTGTATGACCGCCTCGGCTACGTCACGCAGAAGGCCGTGCTCTTTTCCGGCAGCATCCGCGGCAACGTCCTCTTCGGCGAGAGCCGCGGCAACGGCGACGCGGCGCAGGCAATAGACATCGCGCAGGCGCGTGAATTTGTCGATAAGCTGCCCGACGGCGAGGAGCACCGCATCGCCCAGCTCGGGCGCAACGTCTCCGGCGGCCAGAAGCAGCGGCTCTCGATCGCCCGCGCGCTGGCGCGGAAGCCGGAAATTCTGATCTTTGACGACTCGTTCTCCGCGCTCGACTACAAGACCGACGCGGCGCTCCGCGCGGAGCTGAACGGGAAGCTCAGCGGAACGACAAAAATAATCGTCGCGCAGCGCATCAGCACGATACGCCACGCGGACGAGATAATCGTGCTCGACCGCGGCGAGGCCGTCGGCATCGGCACGCACGACGAGCTGATGCGCAGCTGCGCCGTGTATCAGGAAATTGCCCGCTCGCAGCTCAGCGCGGCGGAGCTTGCATAAAGGAGGCCGGAATAATGGGACCGCATAACAGAATGGCAGTGACCGAAAAGGTCGATCTCGGCGCGTCGCTGAAAAAGATATCGGCGTATATGCGTGGCGATCTCGCCCTGATGATTACCGCGCTGGTGCTCGCGGCCTTCGGCGCGGTGCTGACGATAGTGGGGCCGGACAAGATCGGCGAGATGACGAACCTCATGGCCGAGGGCTTCGCCTCCGGCATCGACATGGCCGCCGTCGCGAAGATCGGCATTTTCCTCGCCGTAATATACGGCCTGAGCGCGATCTTCACCTTTACTCAGCACTATATCATGGCTACAGTGACGCTCAAGATGTCGCGCCGGATGCGCGGGGAGCTGTCGGAAAAGATAAACCGCGTGCCGCAGAAATACTTCAACACCACCTCGCAGGGCGACATTCTCAGCCGCATCACGAACGACGTCTCCACGCTGCAGCAGGGACTGACGAACAGCCTGCCGACGATAATCAGCGCGGCGACGCAGTTCGTCGGCTGCCTCATCATGATGTTCGTGACCGAGTGGCGCCTCGCGCTCACCTCGCTCGGCATCACGCTGATCGGCCTGCTGCTGATCGTGCTCATCATGTCCCGCTCGCAGAAATATTTCGCGGCGCGGCAGCAGAGCCTCGGCGAGTTGAACGGCTACATTGAGGAGATGTACTCCGGCCATGAGGTCGTGCGCATCTCCCGCGCCGGAAAGGGCGTCAAGGAGCGCTTCGACGGCATGAACCGCGCCGTGTACGACGCGAACTGGAAGTCGCAGTTCCTCTCCGGCCTGATGCAGCCGCTGATGAACGTGATCGGCAACGTCGCATATGTCGCGGTGTGCGTCATCGGCTCGGTGCTCGCGATAAACGGGACGATCAGGTTCGGCGTGATCATATCCTTCATCATGTACGTCCGGCTCTTCACCTCGCCCCTGACGCAGATCGCGCAAGGCATGACCAACATGCAGACCGCGGCCGCCTCCGCGAACCGCGTTTTCGACTTCCTCGAGAGCGAGGAGCTGCCCGACGAGAGCGACAAGCCCGACGAGATGCCCGAGGTGAAGGGCGCGGTCAGCTTCGAGAACGTCCGCTTCAGCTATCCGGACGCGCCGGACAAGATAATCATCAAGAACTTCTCCGCCGAGGTCAGCCCCGGCCAGAAGGTGGCCATCGTCGGCCCGACCGGCGCGGGCAAGACCACGATGGTCAACCTGCTGATGCGCTTTTTCGAGATAAACAGCGGCAGCATAAAGATAGACGGCACGCCGATATCCGAGCTGCGGCGCGAGACGGTGCACAATATGTTCGCCATGGTTCTGCAGGACACCTGGCTCTTCGAGGGTACGGTTCGGGAGAACCTGGTATACAACATGCAGGGCGTCACGGACGCCGACCTTGAGCGCGTCTGCCGCGCCTGCGGGCTTGATAAATTTGTCCGCTCGCTGCCGCACGGCTTCGACACCGTCCTGACCGACAGCACCAGCATCTCCGCCGGCCAGAAGCAGATGCTCACCATCGCCCGCGCGATGCTCCAGAATTCGCCCATGCTGATACTCGACGAGGCCACGTCCTCGGTCGATACGCGCACGGAGCTCATCATCCAGCGCGCTATGGATCAGCTGATGCAGAACCGGACGAGCTTCGTCATCGCGCACCGGCTCTCCACGATAAAGAACGCCGACCTCATCCTTGTCATGCGCGAGGGCGACGTCATCGAGAGCGGCACGCACGAGGAGCTCATGGCCGCCGGCGGCTTCTACGCAGAGCTGTACAACAGCCAGTTTGAAAAGACCGCATAAGATAATACCGGACACCTTTCGGTGTCCCGTGCGAGCATCCCTTGCCTCTCCCTGTGGGAAAGGTGGCCAAGCGTGGCGAGGACGGAGAGGGCATCGAAAAAGGCTGCAAGACCCTCTCAGTCACCTGCGGTGACAGCTCTCCCAAAGGGAGAGCCAAGGGGCTGCACTCCGCTGCATAGTATGTTGCATGAGAAATGGAGCGTATCTGTATCGATACGCTCCATTCAGCTTGTCAAAAAAGTCCTGTGAGGACTTTTTTTGACAAGCTAAAGCTGCGTCAAAGGGGAAACCTTTGACGCAGCTTTTATCGTTTGGGCTGCGCTGCGCTTAGAGCGCGTTGGACTTGTTAACGAGAGCGGACAGGTCAACATACTCCTCCGGCTCGGAGGCGATGTTATCGTCGGTCTCCATCTCGAAGTCGCGGTACTGGGCCAGACCGGAGCCTGCGGGGATAAGCTTACCGATGATGACGTTCTCCTTCAGGCCGACAAGGTGGTCGACCTTGCCCTTGATGGCGGCGTCGGTGAGAACCTTGGTGGTCTCCTGGAAAGACGCAGCGGACAGGAAGCTCTCGGTAGCAAGGGAGGCCTTGGTGATACCCATGAGCAGCTGGGTGTAGGTCGCGTGGGTCAGACCCTCTTCGCCGGCGGCGATGCGCTCGTCAACGAGCTTGTTCGCGGCCTTGATGGCGGAGATATCGACGGTCGCGCCGGAGAGCAGATTGGTGCTGCCCGCGTCCTCGACTCTGACCTTGCGCATCATCTGGCGGACTATGACCTCAATGTGCTTGTCGTTGATGTCAACGCCCTGCTGACGGTAAACCTTCTGGACCTCGCTGGTGATATAGCTGCGGACGCCCATGCGGCCGAACTCGTCGTCGTTGACGCCGCGGATATGCAGCACATCGTGCGGGTTGAGCGCGCCGGAGGTCAGCTCCTGACCCTTATCGACATGGTCGCCGTTGTGGACGAGGATACCTGCGGAGTGCGGCACGGTGTAAACCACGGTCGCGCCCTCGGCCTCGTTTGTGACGGTGAGGGAGTACATGACGCCCTTCTTCGCCTCGTCGATGGTGACGGTACCGGATATCTCGGAGAGGATGGCCATCTTCTTGGGCTTGCGCGCCTCGAACAGCTCCTCGACACGGGGAAGACCCTGGGTGATATCGTCGCCCGCGACGCCGCCGGTGTGGAAGGTACGCATCGTCAGCTGAGTACCGGGCTCACCGATGGACTGCGCCGCGATGACGCCGACCGCTTCGCCCGCGTTGACGGGCTTGCCGAGCGCGAGGTTGATGCCGTAGCACTTCGCGCAGACGCCGGTGAGCGCCTCGCAGGTGAGGACGGAGCGGATATAGGCCTTGTGGATGCCGTGCGCCTCGAGAACGTCGGCGTCCTCGGGCATGAGCATATGGTCTCTTGCGAACAGCAGCTCGCCGGTCTGCGGGTCGACGATGTCGACTGCCGGGAAGCGGCCGTGGATCGCGGTGCCGAAGGACTCGACCAACTGGCCGCGGTCGTACTGAGCGGCCGCCCAGACGCCCTCGGTGGTGCCGCAATCGTTCTCGCGGATGATGACGTCCTGGCAGACGTCGACCATACGGCGGGTGAGGTAACCGGAGTCCGCGGTACGGAGCGCGGTATCGGCCATACCTTTACGTGCGCCTCTGGTGGAGATGAAGTACTCCAGGACGCTGAGGCCTTCACGGAAGTTGGACTTGATGGGGATCTCGATGGTCTTACCGGCGGTGTTGGCCATAAGGCCGCGCATACCGGCAAGCTGACGGATCTGGTTCATGGAGCCGCGGGCGCCGGAGTTTGCCATCATGTAGATGGGGTTGTACTCGTCGAGGCAGCTCTGCAGAGCGTCGGTGACTTCCTTGGTGGTTTTTTCCCACTCGGAGACGACCAGACGGTAGCGCTCGTCATCAGTGATGAAGCCGCGCTTGTACTGGCGCTCGATCTTGACTACCTCTTCCTCGGTCTCGTGGATGAGCTCTTTCTTCGCACTCGGGACTGTCATATCCGCGACGGATATGGTGATGGCGCCCTTGGTGGAGTACTTGTAGCCCAGAGCCTTGATGCTGTCGAGGACTTCCGCGGAGATGGTGAAGCCGTACTTCTTGATGCAGCGGTCGATGATATCGCCCAGCTGCTTCTTGCCGACCTGGAAGCTTATCTCGTGGTCGAAGGCGTGCTCGGGATCAGTGCGGTCGACGTAGCCGAGATCCTGCGGGATAGGCTCGTTATAGATGATGCGGCCGACGGTGGTGGTGATTATGGCGCTCTTCTCGGCGCCGTCCACGGTCTTGGTGACGCGGAGGCGGATGGGCGCGTGCAGGCCGACGACGCCTTCGTTGTAGGCCATGATGGCCTCGTTCGCGTCGCGGTAGATGAGCTTGGACTTATAGGTGCAGGGCTTGGTGCCCTCGGCCTTGGCCTTGTTGTTGGCGGCGTAGATCTCGTCGCCGTCGACAATGGAGTTTCTCTCGAAGCCGGTGTCGCCCGGATCGTCGATGACCAGCTCCTCTGCGCCCTTCTCGGCCTTGCCGATGCGCATCATGGTCAGGTAGTAGGAACCGAGGATCATGTCCTGAGTAGGAACGGTGACGGGGTGGCCGTCCTGCGGACGCAGGAGGTTGTTGGCGGAGAGCATCAGCACGCGCGCCTCTGCCTGCGCTTCGGCGGACAGGGGGACGTGGATAGCCATCTGGTCGCCGTCGAAGTCGGCGTTGTACGCGGTGCAGACCAGCGGGTGCAGGCGCAGGGCGCGGCCCTCAACGAGGATCGGCTCGAAGGCCTGGATGCCGAGACGGTGCAGCGTAGGCGCACGGTTGAGAAGCACGGGGTGCTCCTTGATGACGTACTCCAGCGCGTCCCACACCTCGGTGCGCTGCTTGTCGACCATCTTCTTGGCGGACTTGATGTTGTTGGCGATGCCGTCCTCGACCAGCTTCTTCATGACGAAGGGGCGGAACAGCTCGATGGCCATTTCCTTGGGAACGCCGCACTGGTAGATCTTGAGGTCGGGGCCGACAACAATAACGGAACGGCCGGAATAGTCAACGCGCTTGCCGAGCAGGTTCTGACGGAAGCGTCCCTGCTTGCCCTTGAGCATGTCGGAGAGGGACTTCAGAGCGCGGGAGTTTGCGCCGGTGACGGCACGGCCGCGGCGGCCGTTGTCTATCAGGGCGTCCACCGCTTCCTGAAGCATGCGCTTCTCGTTGCGGACGATGATGTCGGGCGCATTGAGCTGCTGGAGTCTCTTGAGGCGGTTGTTGCGGTTGATGACGCGGCGGTACAGGTCGTTGAGGTCGCTGGTCGCGAAGCGGCCGCCGTCGAGCTGGACCATGGGGCGCAGCTCAGGCGGGAGCACGGGCAGCACGTCGATCACCATCCACTCGGGGCGGTTGCCGCTCTGATAGAAGGCTTCGACGACTTCGAGACGCTTGACGAGCTTGGCCTTCTTCTGGCCGCTCGCGTTCTTCAGCTCCTCGCGGAGCTGGGCGGCGAGCTGGCCGCAGTCTATCTGGGAGAGCAGCTCCTTGATAGCCTCGGCGCCGATGCCGGCCTTGAAATCGTCCTCATACTTCTCGCGCATCTCGCGGTACTCGCGCTCGGTGAGTATCTGGCACTTCTCGAGCGGAGTGAAGCCGGGGTCGATAACTATATAATTTGCAAAGTACAGAACCTTTTCGAGCATTCTCGGCGTGAGGTCGAGAATAAGACCCATACGGCTGGGTATGCCCTTGAAATACCAGATATGGCTGACGGGAGCCGCAAGCTCGATATGACCCATACGCTCGCGGCGAACCTTCGCCTTGGTGACCTCGACGCCGCAGCGGTCGCAGATCTTGCCCTTGTAGCGGATCTTCTTATACTTGCCGCAGTGGCACTCCCAGTCCTTGGTCGGTCCGAAGATACGCTCGCAGTACAGGCCGTCCCGTTCGGGCTTGAGCGTGCGGTAGTTGATGGTCTCCGGCTTTTTGACCTCGCCGTAGGACCAGCTGCGGATCATCTCCGGGGAGGCGATACCTATCTGAATTGCGTCAAACGGTGTGTAGCTCATCACATATCCTCCTCGCTATTATCATCGCTGTCATCGAAATCGCCGAAGTCGGCGCCGAGATCGTCGGGTGCGTCCTCAATCGTGAAGCCGCCCTCCTCTATCTCGCTGTCATCGGCCTGATACAGCTCATCCTTCATTTCGGGGATGAAATCGTCGTCATCGTCGTCCTTCAGCTCGATCTCCTCGCCGTTCTCGTCGAGAACGCGGATATCGAGGCAGAGGCTCTGCAGCTCCTTGACCAGGACCTTGAAGGATTCCGGCACGCCGGGCTGCGGGATGTTGTTGCCCTTGACAATGGCCTCGTAGGTCTTGACACGGCCGGTGACATCGTCGGACTTGACGGTGAGTATCTCCTGCAGAGTGTAGGCCGCGCCGTAGGCTTCGAGCGCCCAGACTTCCATTTCGCCGAAGCGCTGGCCGCCGAACTGCGCCTTGCCGCCGAGCGGCTGCTGGGTGACGAGGCTGTAGGGGCCGGTGGAACGGGCATGGATCTTATCGTCAACAAGGTGGTGCAGCTTGAGGAAGTAGACCCAGCCGACGGTGACGTCGTTGTCGAACTTCTCGCCGGTACGGCCGTCGTACATGACGCTCTTGCCGTCCTCGCGGAGACCTGCCTGACGCAGAGTCTCGCGGATGGTGGTCTCGTTTGCGCCGTTGAAGGTCGGGGTGGCGACCTTCCAGCCCAGAGCCTGAGCCGCGTAGCCGAGGTGAACTTCAAGAACCTGACCGATATTCATACGGGACGGAACGCCCAGCGGGTTCAGAACGATGTCCAGCGGGGTGCCGTCGGGCAGGTAAGGCATATCCTCACGCGGCAGGATGCGGGAGACGACGCCCTTGTTGCCGTGGCGGCCGGCCATCTTGTCGCCGACGGATATCTTGCGCTTCTGCGCGATATACACGCGGACGACCTGATTGACGCCGGGGCTCATCTCGTCGCCGTTTTCACGGGTGAAGACCTTGACGTCGACTATGATGCCGCTCTCGCCGTGGGGAACCTTGAGCGAGGTGTCGCGCACTTCGCGCGCCTTCTCGCCGAATATTGCGCGGAGCAGACGCTCCTCGGCGGTCAGATCGGTCTCGCCCTTCGGAGTGACCTTGCCGACCAGAATGTCGCCCGCGGTGACTTCCGCGCCGACCATGATTATGCCGCGCTCGTCGAGGTACTTCAGAGCATCCTCGCCGACGCCGGGGATATCGCGGGTGATCTCCTCGGGGCCGAGCTTGGTGTCGCGCGCGTCGCACTCGTACTCTTCGACGTGCAGGGAGGTGAACACGTCCTCCATGACAAGGCGCTCGTTGAGGAGGATAGCGTCCTCGTAGTTGTAGCCTTCCCAGTTCATGTAGCCGACAAGGATGTTCTTGCCGAGCGCTATCTCACCGTTGGAGGTGCTGGGGCCGTCAGCCATGACGTCGCCCTCGGCGACTCTGTCTCCGGCGTTGACTATCGGGCGCTGGTTGATGCAGGTGCCCTGGTTGGAGCGGGCAAACTTGATGAGCTTGTAATCCTTCACCGAGCCGGAATCGTAGCGGACGGTGATGGAGGTCGCGTCCACGCGGGTGACGACGCCGTCGCCCTCGGCGAGGATGCAGACGCCGGAGTCCACGGCGCACTTGTGCTCGATACCGGTGGCGACGATAGGCGCCTGGGTGGTGAGCAGAGGAACGGCCTGACGCTGCATGTTCGCGCCCATCAGAGCACGGTTCGCGTCGTCGTTTTCAAGGAAGGGGATCATCGCGGTCGCGATGGAGATCATCATCTTGGGGCTGACGTCGACGTAATCGACGTCCTCGCGGTTGACCTGAACGGTATCGTTGCGGTGACGGCAGGTGATGCGCTTGTTGACGAACACGCCGTTCTCGTCGACCGGCTCGCTCGCCTGCGCGACGATGTACTGGTCCTCGACGTCGGCGGTCATGTACTCGACCTCGTCGGTCACGCGGCAGGTGCCCTTCTCGACCTTGCGGTAGGGCGCTGCGAGGAAGCCGTACTCATTGGCGCGGGCATAGGATGCGAGGTAGTTTATAAGGCCGATGTTCGGGCCTTCAGGAGTCTCTATCGGGCAGAGACGGCCGTAATGGCTGTAGTGAACGTCACGCACGTCGAAGGATGCGCGCTCGCGGGACAGACCTCCGGGGCCGAGGGCGGACATACGGCGCTTATGCGTCAGCTCCGCGAGGGGGTTGGTCTGATCCATGAACTGGCTGAGCGGGCTGGAGCCGAAGAACTCCTTGATGCTCGCCGTGACGGGACGGATATTGATAAGGCTCTGGGGGGTGACGATGTCGAGATCCTGCAGGGTCATGCGCTCGCGGATGACGCGCTCCATGCGGGAAAAGCCGATGCGGAACTGGTTCTGCAGCAGCTCGCCGACGCAGCGGACGCGGCGGTTGCCCAGATGGTCGATATCGTCGGGGCTGCCGATGCCGTGGGCAAGGCAGTTGAGGTAGTTGACGGAGGAGAAGATATCGTCGTTGATGATGTGCTTCGGAATGAGGATATCGATATTCTCGCGGATGGCGTCCTTCAGAGCTTCGCCCTGATACTGCTCCATGAGCTGGCGCAGGACGATGCCGCGCACCTTTTCCTTGACGCCTACCTCGGCCGGATCGAAATCGACATAGGAGCCGAGATTGACCATGCCGTTGGAGAACACGCGGACGTTCTTGCCCTCGACGTTGAGGATGACGCTGATGACGCCTGCGTCGTCGATGAGCTTGGCCTTGTCGCGGGTCAGCACCTCGCCCTCGTCGGCGATGATCTCGCCGGTGCGCGGATCGACGACCGGCATTGCCAGCGCAAAGCCTGCGATACGCGGGAAGAGGGAGAGCTTCTTATTGAACTTATAGCGGCCGACGTTGGAGATATCGTAGCGGCGGCGGTCAAAGAACAGGCCGTCGAGCAGGGTCTCGGCGGACTCCACGGTGGGAGGATCGCCCGGACGCAGCTTGCGGTATATCTCGATCAGGCACTCGTCGCGCCCGTTGGTGGTGTCCTTCTCGAGGGTGGCGACCATGCGCTCGTCCTCGCCGAAGATCTCCTTGATGCGCTCGTTGGTGACGGCGCCGACGAAGGGATCGTCAACGCAGCTGAGCCAGGTTGCGGGGCGGTTCTCGTCGTACGCGCCCATGGCCTTGAGGAACCATGTGATGGGGAGCTTGCGGTTCTTGTCGATGCGGACGTTGAAAACGTCTCTCGCGTCGGTCTCATACTCCAGCCACGCGCCGTGATAAGGGATGACGGTGGAGGTATAGATGCTTATCATGGACTTGTCAAGCTCTTTGCCGAAGTAGACGCCGGGGGAACGGACGATCTGAGAGACTATGACGCGCTCGGCGCCGTTGATGACGAAGGTACCGCCCGGAGTCATGATCGGGAAATCACCCATGAAGATCTCCTGCTCCTTGATCTCCTCGGTCTCCTTGTTGCGCAGGCGGACGCGAACCTTCAGGGGTGCGGCGTACGTTGCGTCGCGGGCCTTGCACTCCTCCTCGGTGTACTTGGGCTTCTCGTCCATCGAGTAGTCGATGAAGCTCAGCTCCAGATTGCCGGAGTAGTCGGTGACGGAATCTACATCCTTGAACACCTCGCGCAGTCCCGTTTCAAGGAACCACTTGTAGGAGCTTTTCTGGATCTCCAAGAGGTTTGGCATATCCATGATCTCCTGGGTGCGGGCAAAGCTCTTTCTCAGAGTCTTGCCATAGAGAACATCTTTCGGCATTGGCGCACTCTCCTTATCAATAAGTTGCAAACGCACGGGTGTGTTGTCAGTTTCTTATAACCCGGTGTTGATTTTACATTGCGGTGATGCTATAATTGCGATGTTGAAAGTGGGATATTATCCCCCTCCCCGGCAAACATAGCAAGGTATTATACCATTTGTCATATTGCAAAGTCAAGGCTTATTTCATTAAGATAAGCGTCTTTTTTCAGGCGGCTGTCGAAGCCGCATTTTTTTATAGCGCAATTTTCGCTGCGAGGTACTGCAATGGATATTCGGGTCATTTTAATGCTCGCCGCCGTGGGCGTGTTCGCTCTGGCGCTGTTATATAAGGAAGGGCTTCTCAAAAAGCCCGCGCCGATCGTGATCGCCGTCATGCTGACGGCGCTGGCGCTCGTGCTGCGCGCGCTGGTTTTCGGCTATGAGACGCTCGACTATCAGAATTTTCTGACGCGCTGGGTGGATTTCTTCCGGCAGAACGGCGGCTGGCGCGCGCTCAGCGAGCCGGTCGGGAACTATAATATCCCATATCTGTACTTCATGGCGCTGTTTTCCTACAGCTCCGTGAAGGACTTATACCTCATCAAGCTGCTTTCGACGGTTTTCGACGTGCTGCTGGCCTACTCCGCGATGCGGCTCGTCTCGCGCTGGCAGAAGTCCGCGGGGCTGCGGCTCGGCTGCTTTTTCACGGTGCTGCTGTGGCCGACCGTGTTTCTCAACAGCGCCGTCTGGGCGCAGTGCGACAGCATATATGTCGCCCTCGCGCTGCTCGGCATAGACCTTGCGCTGGACGAGCGGCCGGTGCTCGCCATGACCTGTATGGCGCTGTCTTTCGGGTTCAAGCTTCAGGCCGTGTTCATCCTGCCGGTGTGCGCGGTGCTGTGGATGCAGGGGAAGTTTAAATGGTATCATTTTCTCGTGTTCCCCGCCGTGTACGTGCTGCTGGTGCTGCCCGCGGTCATCATCGGCCGCCCGTTTATGGACACTCTACTGCTGTATTTCGGCCAGACCGGCAGCATCGGCACGGGGCTGAATTATAATTCTCCCTCGGTGTTTGCGCTGATCCGCGACGTCGCCGACACGGACGCCGCCGCCAAGGCCGGCATCGTCGGGGCGTTCGCGTATATGCTCGCGGTGCTCGGCGTGTGCTTTATCGGGCGCAGACGGCTGGGCGATCAAGCGGTGTTCGCCGCGGCGGTGCTGCTCGCGGTCGGTATCCCTTTCCTGCTGCCGCATATGCACGACCGGTATTTCTACGCCGCCGATATCCTGACGCTGGCGCTGGCCTTTGCGTTTCCGGTGTATTTTCCCACGGCGCTGCTCACGGAGTTTGCGTCGCTGCTGGGGTACCACGCGTATCTGAAGATGCGGTATCTGCTGCCGATGCACTATGGCGCGGCGGCGCTACTCATCGTGCTGGCAGTGGGAATATACTTCCTCGCGGACTCGCTCGCGGGGAAAAATGGCCAAAACGAGCAAAAAGAGAAAATTCGTGCTTGACAAACTGATTTTATCTGCTATAATAACTCATGCCTTAAATGTGGCGCGCCAAAGATGCGAACGGGTTTAAATGGATCCGGGGCATCGGCGAATAAGCGAGAGTGCTGGAATAGGTAGACAGGCACGTTTGAGGGGCGTGTGTCAACCGACGTGGGAGTTCAAGTCTCCTCTCTCGCACCATCGTCGTCGCAAGCTTTGTATCGCTTGCGACGGCTTTTTTATGCTTTGCATCAAAAGCCATCTCGCGCTCACTCCGCTGCTCCTTCTCTCCGAATCAAACCCGCCTGCGGCTGGGCTTTGATTCGGTTTTGTTGTGTCCTCAAAATTGGCTGACCCTGCCATAAAAAAAACCTCTTTTGTCTACCAAGACAAGAGATGTTTTTTCTTGCTTTCTGGGCAAAATACAGGGGTAATATTGAAAAATCGGGCTTCGGAGCGGTCGATCGGCTGCTACGGAGCCCGATTTTTGCGTTCAGCAGCAAAAGAATACCGAAATCGCTGTTGTACAAATAGAATTTCTTTGCTTTGCAAGCAACTACTAAATGTGTTCAGGAGATAGGACTTGAACCTGATGTTTGCAAAAAAACAGTTCGGGTAAAGCAGCTGAAACAGGTGATGGAGCAGACGCTCTTCCACTACGAAGTGACCGGCGCAAAGGTCAAGTCGGAGGAGGACATCAGCAATGACCTGATAGCAATGTTCATAGCCGCCAAGCGAATCGAGGGTTGCTCGGAAAAGACGTTGATGTGTCTTCCCCTGCGACATGGGGATCTACGGCGCTGGGCTTGCCACCGCCATCGGCTCGGCCATCTCCTTCGTCGTGATGCTGACGCACTTTTTCAGCCGCAGGAATACGCTCCGCCTGATAAAGCCCGAGCGTCTGGCTCTGAAGCTGCATGAGATCGCTTCCACGGGCTTCTCGACCTTCTTCATCGACGTGGCGATGGGCATCCTGACGGTGCTGTTCAACCGCCAGATCATGAAGTACCTCGGCTCGGACGCGCTGGCGATCTATGGCCCCATCATTCAGGTCAGCACCTTTGTGCAGTGCTGTGCGTACAGCGTCGGGCAGGCGGCGCAGCCATGAAAAAATACACCGCCGCACTGCCCGAATAAGGGCTGGGAATTTTCGTATAAGGGTGCTATAATAGTCCCGAACCGCGCGAATCCTCATAGGGGGTCTGAAAAATGCGCTCAAAAACGAAAATTTATCCCCTCGCCGCCGCGATATGCTACACGGTGTTCGGGGTCTATATCGCTGTTGAGTTGGTTGAGCCCAACTTCAGATGCGGATATTATCTTGCCGCATTCTGGAACACGCTCTTCTTCTGCGGGCTGATCGGGCTGGCCGCCGCGCACGTGTTCAGGAGTAAGAAGGCCGCCATCGCAGCCGCCGGAGCCATAGTACTGTATCGGGTATATTGCCTGATACTCTGGTTCTGCGCGTGGAATCTGTTCGGGCTTTTGTCCGCTGCCGCGCTGCTGCTTATCCTCATCTTGGCGCAGAAAGGCAGCGCCGCGGTGAAAAAGCTCTGGTTTGTTCCGGAGGTGCTCATGTTTATCATGCAGATCGTTTATATTTCCGATACCTTTTCGCTTCTTATTTCGAACTTCTATTACTTCTGGGCGGTGCTGTGTACCCGCGGCCTTCCCTATTCTCTTATCTGCATCGCCGGTCTTGACCTTACCGGCACGTGGCTCAGAGATACTACCATCGCGGAGTAAAAATAATAACAGCAAAAACAGGAGAGGGACTTCCCTCTCCTGTTTGCAGTCTGTCAAAGAACATGTGCAGCAGGGCACAGATAACAGAGCAGCGGGGGAGCTTGAGGGGGCAAGGCCCGCCTCAAATACAATAAACCGTCGTCCAAAAGTCTTGATACATCAATGACTTTTGGAGCAAAGCAGCATTTTGATATTATCAAAATGCTCGGCGGATGAAGCTTGTCAAAAAAGTCCTCACAGGACTTTTTTGACAAGCTGAAAACAGGAGAGGAACTTCCCTCTCCTGTTTGATTTTTCGGTTTTACTCGGCCGGTGAGAACATGTCCTTGCCGATGCCGCAGACGGGGCAAACCCAATCTTCGGGGACATCTTCCCACGCCGTGCCGGGGGCGATGCCGCTGTCCGGATCGCCGAGGGCGGGATCGTAAATATAGCCGCAGGGGCACTCGTACTTCATGGTGAAGGCTCCTTTCTTATTTTAGACTGAATTACTTGCCGAAGTAGCGCTTCAGCAGACCCTCGAAAGCCTTACCGTGTCTCGCTTCGTCGCGGGCCATCTCGTGGACGGTGTCGTGGATCGCGTCGAGATTGTACTGCTTGGCGAGCTTTGCAAGCTGGAACTTGCCGTCGGTCGCGCCGTTCTCGGCATCAACGCGCATCTGAAGGTTCTTCTTGGTGCTGTCGGTGACGACCTCGCCGAGAAGCTCCGCGAACTTCGCCGCGTGCTCGGCCTCCTCAAGGCCGGCCTTCTCCCAGTACATGCCGATCTCGGGGTAGCCCTCGCGGTGCGCAACGCGCGCCATTGCAAGGTACATACCGACCTCGGTGCACTCGCCTTCAAAGTTGGCTCTCAGTCCGGCGATGATCTGCTCGCGCACATCTTCGGGGACGTCTGCGCCGAACTGCTTGCCGACGCCGACGACATGCTCCGCCGCCCAGACCTTATCGGCCTTCTGCTCGATAAACTTGGAGCCGGGGACATGGCATACAGGACATTCGGCAGGGGGAACGTCGCCTTCGTGAACATAACCGCATACAGGGCAAACCCATTTCTTCATAGTAATTTTCCTCCAAAGTAATTATTTTTTTATAAGATTATATATTTATTGATTTCTCAATAAAGCAGATTTATTCGCCTGCGAGACAGTTTCTGCACAGGCCGGTGTAGCTGAGGCTGATGCCGTCCGGCTTGCAGCCGGAGCTGCGCGCGAGGGCTTCGCAGATGGTCTTGACCTCGTCCGTCGGCTCGATATCGGTGACGCAGCGGCAGCGGCGGCACACGAGGTGCGCGTGGAAATCCGTCCTTGCGTCGTAGCGCTCCTGCCCGTCCACCGTGCCCACGCTGATTATCTGCCCCTCTTCGAGGAACATCGCGAGGTTGCGGTAGACCGTGCCGAGGCTGAGGTCGGGGTACTCAGGCTTGAGGCGGTTGTAGATCATCTCCGCCGTAGGGTGATCGGTTACGGAGCGAAGGGATTCGAGAATAGCCTGACGCTTCTTGCTGTTTTTTCTTTGAACCTCCATCGTGTTTCTCCAAAACAATAACAATTCTTATTACTGGTATGAATATAGCACATGCTTTTCGATTTGTAAAGAGTTTTTTTGAAAAAATCGAAAAAATTTTTCGCGGACGTGTAGCGCCTCTTGCAGACAACACCACGCACTCTCGGCGCCCCCTTTTAGGGGCACCAAGTAGGCGTGGCAAAGATTCGGCACCGCACCCCTATTCCACCAGCTCCAACAAAGCTGGGGCAGCGGCGTCCGCGAAGAGCCGTATCGCGGCCAGCGCCTCCTGCAGCGTGTTGCCGCTGCTGCCGACCTCCATTATCAGCGAGCCGCGCGTCAGATGCAGATTATACCGCTGCGGCACCAGATTCACAGGCCGCATCAGCGTCCCGTGCCGGCGGCTGACCGCCTCCTGCAGATACAGCGCCAGCGCCAGATTCGAGCGCCAATTCGGGTTCTCAAGCCCGCTCTCGTCGGTGCCCGACAGCAGCATTATCTGGCTCGCGCACACGCCGCTCTCCTCCGCCATCGTCTTGTACACCACGCCGTCGGAGCCGAGCGCGTCGCGGTGCATGTCTATCACTATCCCGATGCTCGGGTAATCCGCCAGATACTGCTCCACCGCCGCGCCCGACCGGCTGTAGCTGCCGGTGTAGCTCGGATAGTCGTATATCCCGCGGTCGTGGATGACGTTCAGCCCCGCCTCGGTCAGAAGCGCGGTCAGCTCATCGCCGATGCGTACTATATTATATTCCGTGTCCTCGGTGCGGCAGGTGTCGCTCGCCTCATAGCGGTCAAGCCCCGCCGGAGTGTAGGCCTCGCTGCTGTGGGTGTGGATTATGAGTATCTGCGGCTCGTCCGCGCTGAGCCTGACGTCAGGTCCCTGCGCGAGCACCGCCGCGATGTCGATCGGGTACGAGGTCTCGTTGCGGATGCTCAACCCGCCGCTTATCGTGGTGGGCAGGATGTCCTCCGCGGCGGTCTCCGCCGGTTCCGGACTCGGTTCCGGAGACGGTTCGGGGCTGGGGCTTGTCTCCGGCGCGATGAACTCCGTCTGTACAGAGGCCGGACGCGCCGTCATGTCCGTCACGACGGACACGTTCTTCATGCGCTCCGCGCCTATCCCGCGCAGCACAGCGTCGCGCACCCGCGCGGCCAGTCCGCCGGACGCCGCAAGATATATGCACAGCGCTGCGACCCCCGCCGCAGCAAGCTTTCTGGACGTTTTCATTCCCTGCGCCGCCTCCTCTCCATAATTATCTATGCGGCGAAGCGGCGCGATATTTCGCCGCTTAAGTCAAATTAACTTGACATTGAGCGGGTCAGGAACTAAAATTAGCATGGTATTTTATTATATAGAAAGGAAACTGACCATGGAATTTACATATAAGCCCAAGGGCGTGTGCTCCAAGCTGATGGAGCTGGACATTGAGGACGGCAAGATACAGAGCCTCAAAGTCACCGGCGGCTGCAGCGGCAACCTTCAGGGCATCGCACGCCTTGTCGCCGGCATGGACATTGACGAGGCCATCAGCCGCATGGAGGGCATCCGCTGCGGATACAAGAGCACTTCATGTCCGGATCAGCTTGCGCAGGCGCTCAAGGCATACAAGGCATCCCAGACCTGATCGCCTATGAAAGCACGCTTGAGAAAGACGTTGTGCCTGCTGCTTGCGCTGTGCCTGCTTGCGGGCAGCATCGCGTTTGCGGACGGCAGCGACCAGCGCACCGATCTGCGGGTATATCTCGACGGGCTGCTCCGCGGCCGCGCGTATCTCGACAACGGGAAGATCTATCTCTCGATGGAGTCGGTCAGCGACTTCTATTCGCTGGGCATCTCGGCCGTATTCAAGGACGGGGAGCTGTATTTCACCGGCCCGAACTTTGACATGTACGTCAATTCCGACGTCGGCTACACCCGCGTCAACGGCCGCTATCTCTACACGCCCAACGGATATTTCCGTTCCGGCGGGCAGATATACCTGCCGCTGGAGGTGCTCGCGCGCATCTTCGGGTTTGAATACAGCGTACCGGAGGACGATCAGCCGCGCGTTGAGCTTCAGCGCGGCGAGCTGAACGTGCTTCAGGGCGGGGACAATTATTACGACATCAACTTCGTCTCGGAGGACATTTTCTGGCTCTCGCGCATTATCCGCGCCGAGGCGCAGAACGAGCCGCTGTCGTGCATGATCGGCGTGGGCAACGTCGTTCTCAACCGCGTGGCGAGCGACGAGTATCCGGACAATGTGTTCGACGTCATATTTGACGAGAAGTACGGCCAACAGTTTGAGCCGGTCGGCAACGGCACCGTTTATGCCGACCCGACCGAGGAGGCCATCATCGCGACCTATCTTGTGCTCGAGGGCTACAACACGGTCGGCGGCAGCATGTACTTCCTCAATCCGCAGCTCGCGGACGACACATGGTTCCGCACGGATCTCCAGTTCTGCTGCACGCTCGGCCTGATGGACTTCTATCAGTGACCATACGGAGAAACATATGCTTCTTGAAGATACCCTGGCCGCGGGCTTTGCCGCGCTCGGCGTGACGCCGGACAGCGGCGCCGCCGCGCGCTACCGCATATATTTTGAACATCTCGAAAAAATGAACGCCGTCATGAACCTCACCGCGATAAGCGGCGAGGAGGACGTGGCGCGCCTGCATTTCCTCGACTGCGCGGCGCTGCTGGGCATGGCGGACTTCCGCGGCCGGCGCGTTATCGACGTCGGCACGGGCGCGGGCTTTCCCGGCCTCGCGCTGAAGATAGCCTGTCCGGACATGGAGCTGACGCTGCTTGACAGTCTCGACAAGCGCATCGGCTTTCTGCGCGACACCTGCGCGCTGCTCGGCTTTGACGACGTGCGGTGCATCCATGCCCGCGCCGAGGAAGCGCCGGCGGAGCTGCACGCGGGCTTCGATATTGCCTGCTCCCGCGCCGTCGCGCGGCTGAATCTACTGTGCGAGCTGTGCCTGCCGCTGGCGAAAAAGGGCGGCGTGTTCATCGCGATGAAGGGGCCTGACTGCGCGGATGAGCTGAACGCCGCCAAGCGCGCGATAAAGCTTCTCGGCGGCGAGGTGGAGGACGTGAAAAAATACCTCGTCCCCGGCACCGACGCGACCCACAGCGCCATCATCATCCGCAAGACCGCCGACACACCCGCAAAATATCCCCGCCGCTGGGCGCAGATCAAAAAACAGCCGCTTTAAAAGCGCAGAAAATCCCTGAGAGGAAGCTCTCAGGGATTAAAAATATCGGGAGTTTTACTCGTTCAGCAGCCGCTCAAGCTCGTCGATGCCATCGACGATGACCGACGCGCCCGCGTTCAGCAGCGTCTCGCGGCTGCGGAAGCCCCAGCCCACGCTGATGCAGGGCAGCCCCGCATTGCGCGCGGTCTGGATGTCCACCTCGGAGTCTCCGACGTAGACGGCGGAGTTCTTGTCCTCGCCCATGAGTTTCAGCGCAGCCTCGGCGGTATCCGGCCACGGCTTGCGCCGTACGCCCGCGCTCTCGCCGACGGCTGTTTCAAGCACGCCGGGGAAAAACTTTTCCGCCAGCTCCTTGACCGATTCGTCGGGCTTGTTGGAGACGATGGCGAGCCTGTGCCCCGCGTCGTGCAGGCGGCGCAGCAGCTCCGGTATGCCGTCGTACGGGCGGGTCTTGACGCTGCAGTGCGCCGCGTACCAGGGCTTGTAGAACTCTAGGATGCGATCCACGGTCTCGCTGTCTGCGTCGGGCGCGGCCTGCTCGATAAGGCGGCGGGACGCGTTGCCGACGTAGCGGCGCGTCTGCTCTAGCGTTATCGGCGCGTAGCCGAACTGCGCGAGGGAGTAGTTCACGCTGTCGCAGAGGTCGGGCAGAGTGTAGAGCACCGTACCGTCCATGTCAAAAAGAATGGTTTTATATTTCATGCTATCAGCTCCGTTGATTTATCTCATGCCTATATCATACACCGGGTTGTCAAGTGTCGCTTGCACTTTTTGTAAAAATGTGATATAAATGGTGAATATACCATACATTTTTCGCAGATTCAACCGCAAAGTGGGGCATGACGCCCACAAATAGGAGTGAATATGACAGTTATCAAAAAACTCACGGCAGCGCTGCTGTGCCTGTGCACGCTGCTGCTGTGCGCCTGTGCGGGCGAGGTCTCGGAGCCGGATGAGCAGCATCAGCTCAAGCTCTGGTACGTCGAGTCCGCGCCGATGGCAGAGAACCTTGTGCAGCTCATCGAGGAATTCAACGCCTCCAGCAGCGGCTACAATGTCGTGCCGCGCGCGTTCGAGAGTGAGCAGAAGCTCGCCGCCGCGTTCGACAGCGGGCATCCTGACCTGCTGCTGTGCGGTCATGAGAGGGCCTTCGCGCTGTATGAGCAGGACAAGCTCACGGAGATCTCGTCCGCATTGGGCGAGGATGCGCCGGAATTTCTCAGCGGAGTGGATATATATTCGCTCAGCGTCGGGCGCAGCTATTTCCCGCTCGGCGCGCAGACGCAGCTGCTGTACGTCAACGGCGCGGCGTTTGACGCGTCAAAGACCGGCGCGGGCGTCGGCTCCGCCGCCTTCGGGACGATCGAAGCACTGTGCTCCATCGCCACGGCCTACGGCCGCAGCACCGGCGAGCCGTTCATGACGGCGGACTCGTTCGCGGACATTTTCTATAACTGCATGCTCCAGCACGGCGAGGAGTTCACCGGCATTGCGGAGCAGGACATGCAGAGCGAGGAATACAAATCGCTCTATAATCTGCTGGCGGACGCGGCCTATAATCACGGGCTGCGCGCGCTGGACGGCAACGCCGCGCGCCTTGCCGAGGAGGGCAGCGTCATCTGCGCGCTGGTGCATTCCTCGAAGCTCGGCGGCGAGCTGCCGGAGGGGATGCGCGTTTACGCGTTCCCGGGCGTTGAGGGCGGCGAGGACATGTGCAGCGCGGAGCTGTTCGGCCTTGCGGTGACAACGCGGGCGAGCGAGAAGCTCGGCGGCGCGGCGCAGTTCATCAAATGGCTGTGCGCCCCTGCGCGCTATACCGCGGCGGCGCTGGACGGCGGCTGCGTCCCGCTCATCTCCGGCGCGGGCAGCGCCGACGATTCCGAGCTTGCGCAGGCGCTGATGGATATCTATAACGGCAAGCGGCTGTATCTCGCCTCGGCCTCCAGCGGATACTATAAGAATCGGGATGAGTTCGACCGCAGCTTCGCCGCCGCACTTGAATTGTTCTACTGACTGTGATAGAATCAGGTCATCAAATATTTTTCGGAGGCTAATTATGGACGGATTCAGAGTTCTGGAAATAAAAAAGAGCGTATTTGAAAGCAACGACCGCGAGGCCGATCTCGTGCGCGAACAGCTCAAGCGCGACCGCACCTTCCTTCTCAACCTCATGTCCTCCCCCGGCAGCGGCAAGACCACGACCCTCAAGGCCACCATCGCCGCGCTGAAGGACGAGTTCCGCATCGGCGTCATGGAGGCCGACATCGACTCCGACGTTGACGCCGCGACCATCGAAAAAACCGGCGCAAAGGTCATCCAGCTGCACACCGGCGGCATGTGCCACCTCGACGCGGGCATGACGAAGCAGGGGCTTGACGGTCTCGGCGTGGACGACGTCGACCTCGCCATCCTCGAAAACGTCGGCAACCTCGTCTGCCCCGCGGAGTTTGACACAGGCTCGGTCAAGAACGCGATGATCCTGTCCGTCCCCGAGGGCGACGACAAGCCGCTCAAGTACCCGCTGATGTTCTCCATCTGCGACGTGCTGCTCATAAACAAGATCGACGTCATGCCGTATTTCGACTTTGACCTTGATGCCTGCAAAAAGTATGTCCGCAAGCTCAACCCGAATATGAAGATCATCCCGATCTCCGCCCGCACCGGCGAGGGCATCGCCGAGTGGGCAGACTGGCTGCGCACCGAGGTCAAAGCCTGGAACGAGCAGTGAAATGATCTGACGCAGAAACTCCCCCGACGGTTCTACGTGACCCGTCGGGGGAGTTTTGTTATGGCCTTATCAGCCCATGTTTGAAAAGCGCTCGACCGCTTTCGTGAAGTTCTCTATGGTCTTGTCCGCGTCGCCGTGCTCAATGCCGTCGCGCACGCAATGACGGATATGCCCCTCGAGCACGACCTTGCCGCAGCCGTGCAGCGCGGATTTTGCGGCGTTTATCTGGGAAAGTATATCCTCGCATGGCACGTCCTCGTCGATCATGCGGTCGATCGCCTGCACCTGACCGATGATCTTCTTCAGCCGTCTGTGCAGATTTTCAGAATCCATGCATTGTTTCATTCCAAGCGCTCCTTATGATTTAATTGTACACATGATATCCTCGCGCTCGGGTTTTGTCAAGGCTGCGCGCGGCGGATAATTTTTTCCAGCGTCGCGCCGTCAAGCTGGTTGACGCTGATGAAGCTGCCGTTCCAGAACGCCGCCCAGTTGTTGAACACGCATGGCAGCGACTTCGCCTTTTCGAGCGAGTCCACCAATTCAAACGCGGCGGGGATGCCGTGCTCCGCGCAGTATTCGCGCAGCTTTTCCACGCGCTGCGGGATGAATGGACACTGATGATCGTAGTACACCAGCAGCCCCGGCACGTCCGTCCGCTGCCGCTTCGCGCTCTCCGCAAAGCGCGGGACGCTCCCGTCGAACGACAGCGCCAGCAGCTCGTACCCGTCCGCGGTGCTGTCGACCGTCGTGAAGCCGAACTTCTTTGCGAAGCTCTGATCCGAGAGCCACGATTTCTGCTTCTTCGCGCCGAGCATGCATACGCCGGACCTGCCCTTTGCCTTTGCGTCGGCGATGCAGTGCTCCATCAGCGCGCGGCCATAGCCGCTGCCGCGCGGCGCGCCCAGCACCCACAGGCAGTAGATGTACAGGTAGTTCTCCCCCACCACCGGCACCCACGCCGTCTCCAGCGGGGCATACTCAATGAACACGCAGTCGCCAGTGTTCAGCTTGCGGAAAACGTGCCCCTCCGGCAGGCGCGCGGCCAGCCACTCCCGCTTGGCCTCGACGCCTGTATGGGGCTTTTTCATGCGGATAATACAGCAGAGGTGCTCGTCCGCTATGTTCTCGGCCGTGAGATCAATAAACTCCGCATCCATGCGCAGTCCCCCTCAGATATATAGTGCATGTTATATATTATACCCCCGCATCGCCGTGATGTCAACGCGCAGGATATTGCGTCCGGCGGAAAAAGGAGTATAATATAAATAAAAAAATACGGGAGGCGCAATCATGGGAAAGGGCAGATACATAATCCTTATCGGCAACTACGGCTCCGGCAAAACGGAGATCGCGCTGAATATCGCGATCCGCGCCGCAGCGCGCGGCGAACGCACGCAGGTCATCGACCTTGACAAGGTCAACGACTATTTCCGCATGTCCGACCGCGTCGAGCTGCTGGAGCAGAACAAGATAGACGTCGTGTCCCCGACCTTCGCCGGAAAGGGGCTGACGCCGAGCAACATGTCCGCCGCGGTGGCCTCGGCCTTCGCGCAGGACTGGGATCTCGTCGTGTTCGACGTCGGCGGCGACTCGGCGGGCGCGATGTCGCTCGGGCGGTATCACAGCGATTTTGCCGCGCTGGAGCCGGAGCAGCTTGAGGTGTGGGACATTGTGAACGTGTTCCGCCCGATGTCGGAGTCGCCGGAGAAGATCATGAAGCTCATGGGCGAGATGGAGGGCTTCGCGCGGGAGCGCGTGACCGGACTTATCAACAACTCCAACCTCCTCAACTACGCGAGCGCGGACGACCTGCGCCGCGGCTACGACGTGCTGCGCGAGACCTCGGAGCGCAGCGGGCTGCCGATCGTGCATACCGCGGGTCGGCCGGAGTATCTGGCGGAGTTTCTGTCCGACGGGCGCGATGCACGCTATATCGGCGAGCCGCTGCCGCTGCAGACCTATCTGCACCGCAGCTGGGAGAGCTTCACAAAAAACGGCTTCTGATTCCGGAAATATCAACAGGGATCGCCTGTATGGCGATCCCTCAGCTTGTCAAAAAAGTCCTGTGAGGCCTTTTTGACAAGCTTCATCCGCCGAGCATTTTGATAATATCAAAATGCTGCTTTGCTCCAAAAGTCATTGATGCATCAAGACTTTTGAACGGCGGTTTATTGTATTTGAGGCGGGCCTTGCCCCCTCAAGCTCCCCCGCTGCTCTCTTATCTGTGCCCTGCTGCACATTTTTTTGACAGACTGAACAGGGATCGCCTGTATGGCGATCCCTGTTGTTTTCTCAGCCCATGGCGGAGTACTTCTGTTTGACCTGCTGGAGCTGCTGCTGCGGCACCTGCTCGGACGGATACCAGCCGCGGCTGGCCATCTGCTTATAAATGCCGTCCTGCATACACAGACTGTCGTTGAGCGCGGTGTTGAACGCCTCGTGCACGTTCGGCGTGGCGGACTCTATCGAGCCGTGCATATACAAATCGCACACGCCCTTCGTTGTCAGGAGGATGCCCTCCATTATCTCCTTGTCGTTCATGCTCTGTCCTCCTTACACAAGGTTGTAAAACTGCGTGAACAGCTTCTGGTTCGCGTTCACAAGCTCCATCGCCTGCCGGCGCAGTGCGGGATCGGTGAGCCGGTTCGCCGCTTCGCGGCACTGGGTCATAAGGAACTGGGTATGGCCAAGCGCATCGTCAATATAAAGTAATTCTTTGGGACTCATTTTTTATCACCTCGCGTTTATTATGTCCCGCCGCGCCGCGAGGAACCGAGGGAATCTCAGGCAGGTTTGGAAGCGGTTTTTTCGTCAATAATAATAAAAATTTTAAACTGAAATGTGAAAGATGCACAGTTGGAAATATCCGCGCGCTGTGATACAATGGCCGTATAAGACAGAAAAGGACGGATCAACCATGCAAATTGCCCTGAGTATACTCGGCGGCGCGGTCTGGGGACTGCTCGCCGCTCTGCTGAACGCCACGCTTATGAAGCGCGCCGTTTCGAAAAACGACATCAAGAGCGTGTCGCTGTGCAACATGCTCCGCTTCTTCATCGACGCGGGCGCGCTGGCGATCGTGTTCCTGATGCGCGCGGTCATCCCCATGGACTTTAGTGCCGCTATAATCGCGACGGCGGCTGCAATGTCCATTTTCACCATCGTTTTCACATTCAGAATAGCCAGACCGGACGGCAAGTCGGAGGAGAACAAGCCCGAATAAGTCCGGTGCCGGACAGGAGGGTTCCACTTGAAAAGAAAAGTTATAGTCATCGTCGCGCTGCTCGCGGCGTCCATGTCGCTGCTCATCGCGGCAGCTGCGCTGTATTCCCGCGGCGCGGCCACAGTGCCCGCCGACACGGCGGAGCCTGCGATGAATGCCGAGACGACGCCCGATCCCGAAGAGCAGGCGCGGCAGGAGGCGCTCGCCGCGAAGCGCGCCGACGCGCTCTCACGCGCGCAGACTCTCGCGCAGCAGTATTTTTATGACGAGGCCATCGCCGCGCTGTACGATGCGGAGCTGGAGTGCGATGAAATCGCCGCCGCCCGCGCGGAGCTTGAGAACGAGAAGGCCGCGCTGGTGGACTATACCGACGACATCCCGCACATCTTCCTGCACAGCCTGATAGTCTATCCGGAGATGATCTTCACCGATCTCACGACGCCGATGGGCGGCTACAACTCCGGCTTCTCCGAAAAGGCCGAATTTGAAAAGATACTGCCCCAGCTCTATGAGCGCGGCTACGTGCTGTATGATCTGGACAAGCTCTGGGTCAAGCAGGACGGGAAAATGGTGCGGCAGAAGATCATGCTGCCCGAGGGCAAGACCCCGCTCATCCTCTCAGTGGACGACGTGGCCTATGCCTACGGCGACGGCTACGCCCAGCAGCTTTTCGTTGACGACAGCGGCGAGCTGATGTACCGCGTAAACAACCCCTCCGGCGGTGTGGACATCATCCCCGACGGGGACGTGATGGGCGTGGTCGATGCCTTCGTTGCGGAGCATCCGGATTTCTCGTATCAGGGGCACAAGGGCACCATCGCGCTGACGGGCTTTCAGGGCGCGTTCGGCTACGATTATGACATTCCGGAGCAGGCCGATCAGCTGCGCGTCGTGGCCGCGGCGCTCAAGGAGCACGGCTGGAACTTTGCCAGCCACAGCTATACGCACAATCGCGTCAACAATTTCTACGGCCCCGGCTGCTCGGTGGAGAAGATATCCTATGATATCAACAAATGGGTGGAGCACGTCGTGCCCTGCATCGGCGAGACGCGGCTGTTCATAGCGCCCTTCGGCTACCGTGTGCAGCAGCCCGCGCTGCAGTGCATCCTCGACGCTGGCTTTGAGATCTACTGCACCGTTGACAGCAAGGTCTACAACGAGCTGAACGACGACTACGCGCTCATGTCGCGCATCGAAATCGGCGGCTACTCGATGACCTATTACCGCGACATTCTCAACGAGCGCTTCTTCGACGTGGACTCCGTGTTCGACGCCGCCGGCCGCCCGCCGGTAATCGGCTGAACCGAATATTCGAGTGCCTGCGGATACCGCAACCGGTGTCCGCAAGCGCTTTGTGTTTATGGGCTGTGAAGAAAATTTTTTACCGTTGCTTTTGTCTGCGACTGCGCTAATATCATACTGCATTTTTAAACCCTAACGGAATCTTAACGTACAAAACACAGAATTATCCGGAAAAGAGACATCAGAATTCATGGGAAAAAGCACGGCAAACAGAAAGAAAGTCAGCTTCGCGATGCTGCTTGTAACCATCGGCATCGTCTACGGCGACATCGGCACCTCGCCGATGTACGTCATGAAGTCGATCATCGAGGGCAACGGCGGCCTCGCGCAGACCTCGCAGGAGCTGGTCATCGGCTCGCTGTCGCTCGTTATCTGGACGATAACCCTGCTGACGACGATAAAGCACGTTCTCATCGCCATGCGCGCCAACAACCACGGCGAGGGCGGCATCTTCGCGCTGTACGCGCTGGTGCGCGGCTGCGGCAAGTGGCTGATCTTTCCGGCGATGGTCGGCGGCGCGGCGATGCTGGCCGACGGCGTACTGACCCCCGCGGTCACGGTGACGACGGCGGTCGAGGGTCTGCGCACCAACCCCGTGATGGACTCTTTCCTCGGCGCGGGGCAGACCCGCGTGATAATCCTGACGCTTGCGATAATCCTCGCGCTGTTTCTCGTGCAGCGCGCCGGAACGAGCCGCATCGGCAAGGCCTTCGGCCCCGTCATGCTCGTCTGGTTCAGCTTCCTCGGCATCACCGGACTTGTGCACATATTCGACCTGCCGTCCGTGCTGAAGGCATTTAACCCCGTGTACGCCGTGAAGGTGCTGTACAGCCCCTACAACAAGGTCGGCTTTATGATCCTCGGCAGCGTGTTCCTCGCCGCGACAGGCGCGGAAGCGCTCTACTCCGACATGGGTCATGTCGGTGCGGACAATATCTATATCACGTGGCCGTTCGTGAAGATATGCCTGATACTCAATTATCTCGGCTAGGGCGCGTGGCTCATCTGCAATCAGAGTAGCGCGGAGCTTCAGAGCATTGAAATGCTCAACCCCTTCTTCCAGATGCTGCCCGAGGCGCTGCGCCCGCTGGCGGTAGTGCTCGGCGCCGCGGCCGCCGTTATCGCGTCTCAGGCGCTGATAACCGGCTCGTTCACGCTCGTGTCCGAGGCGATACGCCTTGACCTGCTGCCGCATCTCGAGGTCAAGTACCCGGCGGATACAAAGGGGCAGCTGTATATCCCGGCCGTCAACCGCGTGCTGATGGTCGGCTGCATAATCATCGTCCTGCTCTTCCGCTCCGGCAGCCGCATGGAGACGGCCTACGGCCTTGCGATAACCGTGTCGATGCTGACGGTGACGCTGCTGCTGGCGGTGTACCTCTGGCGCATCTGCTCGAAGAAGCTGCTCGCGCTGGTGGTGCTGGTCGTGTTCGGCGCTATCGAGGCCGTGTTCTTCGTCTCCAGCCTCGGCAAGTTCATCCACGGCGGCTACGTCGCGGTCATCATGGCGCTGATACTGTTCTTCATCATGCTCGTGTGGCACCGCGGGACGCAGCTTGAGCGGCAGTATTGCGTGCCGCTGCACTTCACAGATTATGTCCAGCCCCTCGGCGAGCTGCACGACGAGCCCGAGATACCGCGCCTGACCCACAACCTCGTCTACCTCGACAACAGCCGCGATTTTGAGAGCATCGACCGCGACATTCTCTATTCCATCCTCGACAAGGACGCCAAGCGCGCCTCGGCCTACTGGTTCATCAGCGCGACCGTGCACGACGAGCCGAGCGTGATGCGCTATGAGGTCGAGACCTACGGCACGGATTACATCTTCCGCGTCCGGCTGCACCTCGGCTTCAAGGATCACCAGCGCGTGAACGTCTACCTGCGTCAGATAGTCTCCGATCTTATCGAGAGCGGCGAGCTGCCGCCGCAGAACCGGAAGCACTCGATATACGGCAAGTCCGACGTCGGCAACTTCAAGTTCTGCATCCTGCACAAGGTCGTGCCGCCGAAGGCCGGTCTTTCCAGCATGGACGAGATGGTGCTGAACGTGAAGTACGCGATCCGCCACATCGCCGGCTCCAAGGCGCAGTGGTACGGGCTTGACACCTCGTCGCTGATAGTGGAGCGTGTGCCGCTGCTGGTGAATCAGAGCGGCAGGAGCACGCGGCGCATAGAGCGCATGGAGCACGAAAAAGCGTATATTTAAGATCCCCGATCCCGCGGATATGAACTGCACCCCATTTGTTAGACAGTATGATATACTATCTAACAAGTGGGGTGTTTTGCTATGCCAAAAGGAGTACCAAACAAACGATATACGCCGGAGTTCAAGAGAATGGTTGTAGAAACCATG
>OJJV01000145.1_pt1 | contig 75309 bp, 63 predicted proteins | sample 1596391 | NCBI WGS metagenome assembly OJJV01 (sample SAMEA4350164, study PRJEB24818) | metagenome | biome: human; feature: gut; material: faeces | place: Denmark | collected 2013-09
CGAGCAGTGGAATCCGAGCGACCTTTATAAAATCGATATGCCTGTAGCTCTTGTTGAAAAACAAAAGGCAAAAGCTATCAAGCAGGCTAAGAAACTGTTGCAGCGGGAGGGACTCCTTCCTCCTGATAAGCCATTAGCTTCTTAATCCAATTTTTTAACTCTATAACACTTCAAAAAGTTGCCTGCCTTAGACAGCTTATTCAAGTGCGCCAGTTTATGGCTTTCCTCTACTTTCTTTCACACTAGTATCTTTGATACAGTACCATATCCGCATCGCGCCCGAGTTCTTCATACCCCTGTGCCTGACACATTCCATCAATAATTCCGCCGCTTACTGTGGCAACATAACGGCTCTCAAGCTCCGTCAGGTGTTCCGAAACATATTGAAATTCACAGCAGCTGATGCCAAATCCCTTGGGCGTACCGTATAACAGCTGCCATTTCAGGCTCTGATTTCCTTCCTCTGTCACATCTCCCAACGTCCAGATCACCACATTTTTATAATCCGGAACCTGTTCTGTATCCACAGACACTTTTTCTGCAAAAACCTCACTCCAGTATGCAATCTGTTCCTGTCGTCCTTGCGTCACATAGGGGACCTGATAATCATACGGTTCCACTGCTTTATAGCTGTACAGGTAAAGAAAAGCCGCTCCCAAAAGCACCGCTTTTTTATAATATTTTGTCTCCAGCATGCTAACAATAAAAATTCCCGCTGCGATAAAGGTCAGAAAATGCTTGCTGCCCTCTGTCATCTTATACATCAAAAGATGTGCGAATAACATCGCGATCAGGCTCAGTGCAAAATGCACTTCTATGATCAGCTGGTTCGTTAACTTCTTTTTCTGTTCTTCCGTCAATGTGTATTTTCCGAAAACCGCCGTACGAACAGCTTCGTCTGCCGGTTCCATGACGATCTTCTCCGCACGGACAGCCCTGCGCAGTCTGTTCCGGTCACAGATACTGTTCACTGCCAGGATTCCCAGCAGGATCAGATAGCCGTCAAAAAAGGCTCCCGAAGCCAGACCGCTTTGCGCCCCGGCGATACAATGTCTGACAAATTCCAGTCCTTTCCAATGTAACGTCCCGAAAAAGTTACGGAAACCGGCACCGATCCCATCCGTGAAGAACGTCGTGATCCAGTCGGTATAAAACAACGGTGTAAAATATTCCGCACCCAGGTAATGTTTGATCAGCACATACAGGATTCCCGTCACTGCCACCACGATCACAGATCCGATGCTCCCCCATTTTCGATCCTCCCGGATCCAGAAAAAGCAGGCAAGCGCCAGGAACAATAACATATACGGCCGCATCAGCACAAGCAGCACAGAGATCACAAACATAGCGATCAGCTTGCCTTTACTCTCTTTCTGCAGATAGCTCATTGCCAGACCATAGAACAGGATCAGCATACTGAAACAGATGACTTCCGGCATACCGGAGAGCATGTATCTTACGAATAACGAATACAGTCCAAACAAAACCGTCAGGATCCCCAGCTGCTTCCAGGTCGGCTTTACCAGCCAGACAAATACGAACATCGTAACCGTCATCAGAACAATGTTGCAGATCACCGGTGACAGCAGATTCCAGCCGAACACCAGTCCCCACAGGATCCAGGGGAATACCAGCACGGGACTCCAGGCTGCGAAAGACAGCTGCAGCGCATGGCTTTCGTTAAACCCGAAATACCCCATGGGAAATCCGTAATTCACAATGCCTTCCACTTGTTTAAAATAGAATAATTCATCATTCCATTCCGAAGAAGGCAAATAGACCTGGCCGATGCTTCTCCCCTCTGCCGCCGTCCGGATCAGACAGCATACCAGCGGAAGCAGTGCCATAAGTACCGCCTTAAGTAAGGTAATATAACGTTTGTCCTGTTTCCACCAATTTACAAAACGTGTATTTTTCATATGGTCTTGTCTTACCCTTCTGTTCAAAATCTTTTATTTCGTTTTTCACTTTATATTTACCTATTCAGACTCACGGGTCCTCATCTGTTCCGAGTCCGATTCGCTCACGGATCACATACTGGGGAGAATTATTCATGCTGATGTAGATACGTCCCACATATTCTCCGATCAGTCCCAGCATGATCATGATCATGCCGCCGAAAAATACCAGTGCCGCCATCAATGCGCTGAAGCCCATAGGGACATTGGGATTCACCAGTCTCTTGATGATCGTATAGATTCCATAGAGAAAACCCAGTCCTGCGAAGCCCACACCGAGAGAAGTGGCGATCCGCAGCGGTTTCACGGAAAATGCCGTAAATCCGTTGAACCATAATCCCAGCAGCTTCTTGAGCGTATAACCGGAATTGCCCTCTTCCCGCTCTCTGTGACACACCGGCACGTTGGTAATGTTTTTCGTGGCACGGAGCACCAGTCCGATGACATAAGGATACGAATTCTCATAGCGGATCATATCCTCCACCACGAATCTCTTCACCGCAAAATAGCTGGAAATATACAGATTCGCAGGCTTGTTTAACATCATCCGCGTCATCAGCTCATTGACCTTGCTGCCCAGATTCCGGAATGCGGAGTGCTGCTTGTGTTCATAACTGGCATAGACAGCATCAAAGCCTTCCTCCAGCTTATTTAGCAGCTTATCCACTTCATCGGCGGGGGTCTGTCCGTCATCATCCAGGCACACCACATAATCTCCGTCGGAATGCCGTAGTCCTGCCATCAATGCCGCATGCTGTCCGAAATTCCTGGCGAAGCCGATGCCCTTGATATTATCGTATTTTTCACACAGATCCCGGATCGTTTCCATGGTATTGTCCGGTGATGCATCATTCACCAGAAAAATATCATACGTATACTGTGACAGCTCCTCCATTTTCTCCCGGATCTCCGTAACCACGTGGGGCAGTGTATGCTCCGAACGGTAGCAGGGGATTACAAAGCTTACTTTTTTGATTCTGTCCATTTTTTGTTGCTCGCTCCTTCTTAATCTGCCGGATTCACGGCTGCCATCCAAACAATATCCCGGTATACACCGTCAATACACACATCGTCTCTTAACAGTCCTTCTCTGACGAATCCTGCCTTTTCATAGCTTCGGATCGCCTGCAGGTTCTCCGACAATGCCCGCAGGTAGACTCTGTGCAGCAATTCCTGCTCAAAACAGTACCGCAACATCAGCTTCGCCGCCGCTGTGCCGATCCCGCGGCCTCTGGCGCTCTCTTCTCCGATGAAGATTCCGTACTCCGCCTTATTGTGATGTCTGTCAATATCCCGGATATACACAGATCCCAACGGCTTATCTCCTTCCAGATCACAGATGATCATCTGCACCACATCTCCGGTCTCCACATGGGTCCGGATCCAGTGCTCATGGGACCGTCTGGTAAAAAGCTCCTGATAGATAAAATTTTTGCGCACGGCATCGCTGTTACGCCATGCCACGATCCGGTCCGTGTCCTCATGGGTCATGAGGCGCAGATAGATTCCGGCCTGCGTATCCCAGTAGTTCTCAGAAATTGCTTTCGATGTTTTATTTTCCGATGTTTTATTTTCTGCTGTTACGGTCTGCATTGTGATCTCCTTACTGTCTGTAAGCATTGCACAGCTCGATGACTCTCCGGATCTCATCCTCCCGCATCTCGGGGAACAGCGGCAGTGTCACACAATGTGCTGCCAGGTATTCCGCATTCGGGCAGTCTCCCGGCTTATAACCAAGGTTTGCATATGCCTTCTGTAAATGGCAGGGCACCGGATAATGCATGTTGCATTCCACATCATTGTCTGCCATATACTTCACAAAATCATCGTGATCCGGTACCGTGATGACGAACAGATGGAACACCGGTGTGGTGTTCTCTGGATGATGCTGCATGGTGATCAGAGGATTCGTGATCTCCCGGATATAGCGGTGTCCGATCTCCTGACGTCTCTTCGTCCACTCCGGCAGATATTTCAGGCTGACGCTCAATACCGCACCCTGCAGTCCCTCCAGTCGATAATTATATCCAATCTCATCATGATAATAACGCACATCGCAGCCCTGATTTTTCAGGCGGTCGATATGCTTATAGTACTCTTCCTTCTCACAGGTGACACTTCCGCCTTCTCCGAAAGCATAGAGGTTTTTGCCCGGATAGAAGCTGAAGCATGCCAAATCTCCCAGGGTTCCCACATTTTTCCCCTCAAACTGTGCCCCATGGGCCTGTGCGCAATCTTCCACCACGAACAGTCCGTGACGGTCTGCGATCTCGCGCACGCCTGCATAATCAAAGGGCTGGCCATAGAGATGGACACCGATGATTCCCTTCGTCCTCTCCGTGATCTTCGCTTCCAGCACGGAAGGATCGATCTCCCAGGTATCCGGCGTACAATCTGCGAACACCGGCGTGGCTCCCGTATAGCTGACGCCCCATGCTGTCGCGATATAAGTATTGGCAGGAACAATGACCTCATCTCCGGGGCCTACGCCCAGCGCCAGCATCGCCAGATGCAATGCGGAAGTACCGTTGTTCACACCGCTGGCATATCGGCTTCCCACATAAGCGGCAAACTCTTTGTCGAACGTATCCGCATATTTTCCGCCGGAAAAGGCGGTCTCCCTGCATACCTTCTCAATAGCCTCTCTGTAGGCATCCGCATGTGCCTCTACATCTCTCGTCAGATCGATTCTCTTAATATGTGCCATTCTGTCGTCCTTCTTTCGCTTATATGTGCTTTTTGATATAAAACTCGTTGAATAACCTTGCGATCTGTACCAGATAATTACAGATCGTCTTGAATACCTTAACGGTAGTATTATAGTCTTCCTGCCACTCCACCGGATAATCCAGTATGGTCACGCCTCTTTTCTCCGCCCGGAGCAGGAATTCGATCATGTAGAACCATCCGTTATCCCGGCTGCAGCCCTCGATCAGTGAAAGTGCCGTCTCTCTGCGGACAAACGTGAATCCGCAGATGGCATCCGTGGATTTCATCCGTAAGAACAGCTTTAACAGAATCAAAAGTCCCTGGGATGTGATCCTGCGGTACCATTTTCTGCCCCTGGTATCGGATTCTCTGGCAAAACGGCTGCCGTTGATATACTGGATCTCGGGTTGCGTCTCGAAGAGGTGAATAGCCTCTCCCAGATGCCTGATATTGGTGGAAAGGTCGATGTCCATATAGCCTACCACATCGCCGTGGCTTACTTCCACACCTCTGCGGAATGCGGCGCCCACACCGCGGACATTGATCCTCTCATATCTTACTTTATCATATTTTTTACACAGATTTTCTGCGATCTGCGGTGTCTCATCCTCGGAACCGTTATCCACGATAATGATCTCATAGTCTTCAAAAGCAATGCTTTGCAGATATTCCACCGTGCGGGTCACACCGCTCTCTAAGCGCAGACGTTCATTTAATACCGGAAAAATAATCGTAAACATCATTTTGTCAGTTTTTCCACTCCTTCGATTACGTAGTGCTGTCTCTTAAAGCTCATATTCAAGATCACGGACAGATATTTGAAGATCAACGTCAGCATGACGGACATCATGAAAAATCCAAACGATATCAGCGTCATGAGACTCATCCAACCTTCCACGGGACGTACCGTGCTGAAGATCGAATACACGATCCAGGCAAACATGATCATCATCACAGAGAACAGGATCGCACTCACCAGCATAGAGAACTTCTCCAGGACATTGGTGAAAATGATCAGCGTATCCAGTGCCAGGCTGCTGCGGGTACTGCGCTCCTCCCGGTTCCTGGCACTGCCTGCCTTCTTTTTATTCTCATAGACCAGCGTATCCGCCCTTAGTCCGCAATTCATATACATCGCCTTGCGGTAAGGAATGTACGCATTCATCTGATTCACACGGTTCACTGCGCGGCGGGATATGATACGGAATCTCTCCTGACGCAGCTTATGGGTATTACGGCTTCCCAGATTATATACTGCATAGAACAGCCGCGAGGTCAGTGCCACATCTCTCCCCGGAGCGGCTGCCACCACATCATAGCCTTCCAGCGCTCTGTAATAAACATCCATGATCAGTGACGGCTCAAAATCCGGCAGGCATCTGTCGAATTCGAACAGGAAATCTCCCACTGCCAGGTCTCTTCCGGCATTCATGGCCATCTCGACTCCCTGATAAAAGCTTAAATTGATCATGCTCACCACATGATTTCCTCTGCTTTCTTCCAGAAATCGATGGATCTCCTCGATGGTATTGTCCATGCAGCAGTCATTCACACAGACGATCTCATATTTTTCGAAATGTTCTTCCATGGTGCCACAGACCGTATTCAGGAAATCACGGATGTGCGCACCATCGTTGTGCAGATACAGCACGCAGGATACAAAATTTTTCTCTTTATTCAGGATTGCGGTTCTCTCCATAACGTTTCCCCTATATCTATTATTTATAATCTCTCGGAATGGTTATCCTAATCTAAAAAAGGATCCAGGTCATATACCGTGTTGATCTTGCCGGATAAGACGCTGATGAAGGTGGGACTTTCGGATAATGCCCGGATCACGGTAGGTCTCGAATCATCGATCTCCGAAGCCTTCAGGATCGGCTTCATGGAGAACAGTGACTTCTCATAACTGAAGCTATATTCTTCCCGCAGATACTTTCTCGCCAGCGTAGACATATACTCCCATGCACTCTCCGGTCTGCAGGGACAGTCGTTGCAATTCCCCAGCCAGCCGCCTCTGCAGATATTGCCGTCCGCCCCCACGCAGGAGAACTGCGGTGTAGCATCGTAGCTTGTCTTATGCGGTGTGAAAGTCACCGAAGTCAGGGAATGATATCCCGTCCTTCCGAAAGGCATAATGGAGAAAAACGGTCCATCCATTACTGTAAATCCGATGTCCCTGAGCTTGTCACCTGTTTTGCACAGGATGATCTCACATAATTCATACTTCAGTCCGAAGGGTTCTGCCGTGACTCCCTTTACCTTTTCCAGCACCTGATTCACGGAAGCGTAAGTGGCATTCAGCACAAACGGTGCCCGGTATACCTCTCTATGGCCCTCATGCAATGCGGTGATCTCATAGCAGTCCGATTGTTTTACGATCTCTGTGATCTGCCGCCCGAAGTGCAGCTTCACTCCCGGATATTTCGCGATCTCCTCCATCAGATGATCCCGCAGGATATGGGCATCGTAGGTATACTCCTCGGTGAGAAAAGCTCCGTCGCACAGCCCCGGCTGGAAATATTCTTCCACAGGAAGCGCCTTACAGGGAATCCCGCCATCCCGGCAGAACTTCAAAAATTCCGCCGCATCCGTCCAGGAAAAATGAGCGGAAGTGGCATAAATCTGTTGAAACGCGGTATGAAGACAGAAGGAATAGTCCTCTGTAAAACGCTTGAAATATCCGGCGGATTTCATGGCCGTAGATAGAGACCTCGGGTAGTGATATCCCATGTGTACCCGGGCCTGATTGATATATGTGGCTCTGGTAAAAGGAGCCTCTTCCATCTCCAGCACCTCTACCTGCTGCCCTCTTTTTGCACAATACAGCGCTGCATACAATCCATACAGCCCTGCTCCTATGATCAGTTTGTCCATTCTGCTATCCTATCTCTGTCTCTGTTTTATCTCTGTCTCTGTTTTATCTCTGTCTCTGTTTTATCTCTGTCTCTGTTTTCTCATTTTCCGTCTTCCGCCCGGTTCCGCACATCAGCGCCACCAGATACGGCAGTGCCAGCATCACCGGATAGACATATCGCATCTGCACCGTGGGGCCTAACAGCATCGTCCCATAATATCCGGCGATCACCGCCAGTGGCAGACAGTATCGCTTTCTGTCCACGATCACAAGTATCGCCGCCAGCGCCAGATACAGCCACAGATAACTGCCCGGCACGAACAGATATTTCAGTACCGGAAGCTTCAGATAACCGTTCCCGTCCGCCCATGTCTCCAGGCGGTCATACAGTCCCGGCCATTTGCTGTCTTTGTAGATTCCTCTGTTGTTCAGGGTATCTTCTTCCCATCGTGTCTGTATATATCCGAGGCCCTCTCTCCCCTGCACTTCATTCACCGCCGCATGGGTGACATCAAAGGGAGATAAAAATCCTGCATCCACTGCCAGTGCGGCATTGATCATATCTCCGGAATAAGCTTTCAGCAGATGAAAATAGGTCCGCAGGAAATCTCCCGAGCGATAACGCACCACATACGTGTTGGTATGTCGCTTTACCGGATCCGCGATGCCGGGATCATAATCCCTGTAAGCCTCATCCAATATAAAATCATTCACCAGTGCCCGATCCTGCTCCGACATGGTACCGTCATCCTCAGGGAGTACTCCCACTCCTCCGTGGTAGATCATGCAGCGGGCCATCTGCTGGATCGGCATACTCAGCATCTCTCTCCTGTCTCCCTGTTCCGCGTGCGTTGCGGAGAACACTGCGGACAGCACAAAAAGCCCTATACAGAAAGCTGCCACACTTACCATAAACAGTCTCCCCCAGAGCTTCCTCGCTCTTTTTCCAAAGCATACTGCCAGAAAAAGAAATGCTAATAGTACAATCATAGCATATTTTCCGTTATTGCGAAACAGTATCATTCCCACTGTTCCGATAAAAAACAGCAGATCCCGGACTCCGGGACGCCATTCCCTGCGATCCTCCAGCAACAGATCCGTCAGACTGATCAGCTGCAGCAATAAAAAAGCACTGAATACCGTATCTTTTGTCATGCTGACACTCATATACCAGTGGAACGGGAAAAACATTCCAAGCAGCAGCATCACGAGCTGCCAGCCTGCCGCCACCTGCCGTCTGTGCAATACCAGCACACCGTAGGACATGCTGCCCGCCAGCAGCAGCATCTGCAGCGCAGTGTACAGTGCCATTCCGGCATTCATACTCCCGGACAGCTGCGTTCCCAGCCACAGCATTCCCTGTAAAAGCAACGTGTGCACGATCGGATGATGATCAAAATAATAATGCTCCACGATCTGTCCGGTCTGTACCGGTGCATCATAAGCACAGATTCCCGGGTAATATGCCAGATATACCGGAAGCCATGCAAGGCATAACAATAACAGACTTCCGAAAAACACCTGTGCCCCGGAGCGGTTCTGTATCCACGCGGCAGATCTGCAGAACACGGCATTGTCTTTACCGGTATTGTCTTTACCGGCACCCTCAGGTGCCGGCCTCTCTGCCACGCGATAGACCACAAACGTTCCGATCACACCCAGTAGGCATCCCATAAGCACGGTCCACAGCAGAGTGCTTCCCACATATCCGGCCGTCCACAGGATATTGCCCGCAGCCGCCAGATCTTTTTCTGTTTTTACGAAAAATACAAACAGACATCCCAGAACGCAAAGCAGCACACCGCCTCTGCGTCTGGGAAGTATTCTCTTCTCCTGCATATTATAATCCTTTACGTTCCTGATGTTCCCCATGCACACGGTTCAGACGATACTCGAAATCCTTCCGGTCCTTGGCCGCCATAACTTCCAGCATCATACCGGAGAAAAACGACTGGATCCCCGCCAGCAGAATGAATCCGCAGGCGATCAGCGTCGGGAATCTCGGCACCAGTCCCGTATTCAGATACTCCAAAAATACCGGAACAAACAATATCACCGACACCGCTGCCAGCAAAAATGCCAGCATGCCGAAGAAATGCATGGGTTTATAGTTTTTATACAGCTGCAGCATCTTGCGGATCACGCGGAAACCGTCACTGTAAGTATTCAGCTTGGACTCGCTGCCCTGGGGACGGTCACGATATTCCACCACCACATTCTCTACCTGCATGTTATAGTTCACTGCATGGATCGTCATCTCCGTCTCGATCTCAAATCCTTTGGAGAATACCGGAAATGTCTTCACGAATTCATAACTGAACGCGCGATAACCGGTCATGATGTCCTTGATATCGGAATGAAACAGGCCGTTGATCCCCGCACGCATCAGACTGTTGCCGAAATTATGAAACGGCCGCTTATTTTCCGTAAAATAAGTAGACGACAGGCGGTCTCCCACCACCATATCCGCCTGATGCTCCAAAACCTTTGCCACCATCTCCCGGGCACAATCCAAAGGATACGTGTCATCTCCGTCGATCATAAGATAGCATTCCGCATCAATCTCACGAAACATTCTGCGGATCACGTTTCCCTTTCCCTGGGCATATTCATCACGTATGATCGCTCCCGCTTCCGTTGCCAGTTCCACGGTACGGTCGGTGGAATTATTGTCATATACATAAGTCACCGCCTCCGGCAGGAACTTTTTCACATCGGATACCACCTTGGCGATCGTCTTCTCTTCATTGTAGCAGGGGATCAATACTGCAATTTTATCCATTTTCCATTCCTCTTATCTCTGCGTGTTAAAAGTGCTTATACAAAGTTTATTGTACCACGCTTGTTCCATTACAGCCACTATTTTTGCTTTTTCCCGCGTATTTTTCTTGGGGGCGGGCAAAAGCTATGATATAATGAGCGCAAGTGAGCCAATATGCTTGCATAATTGAAATTTATTGTTGTGGTTACGGAGGAATTGTTTCCATGAGTGGATCTCAGAACAGATCTTGTTGCAATATCATTTACCGTCTGGGGCTTAACATTGTCATGCTTCTGACACTGTTGCTTTCCATGCTGCTGTTCGCCGGCAGCTTTCTCACGACCTGTTATGCCGACAATATGGAGACCCAGCAGGTTCTGCTGCGTCCTGACAATCCCCTGTGGAATCTGTTGGAGCTGGCAGGCTTCGGATTACTGTTTTGCGGATGTCTGTATCTGTATGAAAAAATAGGAGAGAAATTCCGTCGCGGACTGCTCGTTTTTACTTTGACCTTTGTATTTGGGCTTGGTATCCTGCTGATCCTCTTCGGACGCACGGTTCCCGCAGCGGATGCTCTGTCTGTATACAATGCGGCTGCGGAGTGGATCCTGGGAAATACTGATATTATCCACCCCACCGTTTCTTATCTGTCTTATTATCCACAGCAGATCGGGCTGATGGCTTTTTGGGAGCTGTTGCTCCGGATCTGGAATCTCACCGGCCTGTCCGTACCGGCCTGGCACTTTATCAAGCTGGTCTATGTCTGTCTGTTGTGTGGGGCGATCTGGTTCCAATATCTGTCGCTGCAATATCTGTGGCCGGAGAATTACAAGAAGATCTCCTGCTGTTATCTCGTCTTGGTATGCTGTAACCTGCCCATGATCATGTACAGCTCCTTCGTCTACGGCGAGATTCCTTCCTTCGCCGCATTGTCGGTGGGATGCTATCTGCTGTTGCGGTTGCTGGGGAGCGTCTCTCCGGGTGGCTCCTATCGGGACAACGTCTCCCCGGGCGGCTCCTCTCCGGGCGGCTCCTATCGGAACAACGTCTCCCCGGGCGGCTCCTCTCCGGACAGCTCCTACCGGGACAACGTCTCCCGAAATGATGCGCCCTCAGTCACCGCCTACGATTACGTCCCCCGCATGCTCCGTCAGATACTTTTCACAGGCTTCGGCAGTATCCTGTTCCTCACACTGTCTGTGATGCTGCGCAAGAATTCACTGATCCCTGTGATCGCAGTGTTGCTGGTGCTGTTGTTCGAGGCATTGCGTCCGGGGCGGAACGGTAAGATGCGTCTGGGACTGCTCATCATGGCGGTATGTCTTGCTGTTACTTCTGTGGGGATTCTGCCGCTGGTACAGAAATGTTATGAGAAAAAGGCGGGGAACACGTTAAGCTCCGGAGTCACCGCCATGTCCTATCTCGCCATGGGAATGCAGGAAGCTTCCCGCGGCTGCGGCTGGTATAACGGCTTCAATATCGATACTTACGATACCGCCGGCATGGATACTGCTATTGCCAACGAGATCAGCCGTCTGGCGATCGACGAGCGCCTGACCTATTTCCGGGAACATCCCGGCTACACAGCGGACTTCTATCTTCACAAACATTTATCCCAGTGGGCGGACGGCACCTATGCCAGCCGACAGGCTACCCTGGCTACCTATGGAGGGCGGAGTGCATTTTTCAAGGAAGTCTATGAAGGTTCTCTCAGTGAGGGATATATCGAATGGTGCAATGCATGGCAGAATGTTCTGTATCTGGGCGTGTTGGTGTTCTGTATTGGCAGTCTTAAGAACCGTCGGAAGTCTAAAGTTGTCGGGCACATGGCTGACCAAACGGCGGAGCATACCGCAGGGTGCACTGCGGACCACATGGCGGATCAGCATGGCGCGGATTGGCATGGCGCGGATCGACTTGGTGCGGATCGGCATGGCGCGGATCGACATGGCGCGGATCAGCATGGCGCGGATCGACTTGGTGCGGATCGGCATGGCGCGGATCAGCATGGCGCGGATCGGCATGGCGCGGACCGGCATGGCGCGGATTGGCATGGCGCGGACCGACTCTACATCTACGTCGGCCTCATTGCCGTACTGGGAGGTTTTCTGTTCCACACCTTCTGGGAAGCCAATTCGCGGTATATCTTCTCTTACAGCCTGTTGCTGATGCCCTACTGCGGGGCCGGAGTCTATACCGGGATCTGCCGGATACGGGATGGGGTACGGTCGAGATTTCATTAACATTTTCCATGCAGTATTATACTTGCATTGTTAACGTAGGGTTGCCGCCGGCTAGGCGAACTCCTTCTGTACCCTTCTTCTGCCTCAGCGTGGGCACAGATGACAGGAGCAAGCTTCTCTGTACCCTTCTTCCCCCTCAGCGTGGGCACAGGGGACAGGCGCAAGCTTCTCTGTGCCCTTCTTCTGCCTCAACGTGGGCACAGGGGACAGGCGCAAGCTTCTCTGTGCCCTTCTTCTGCCTCAGCGCGGGCACAGGGGACAGGCGCAAGCTTCTCTGTGCCCTTCTTCTGCCTCAGCGTGGGCACAGATGACAGGAGCAAGCTTCTCTGTGCCCTTCTTCTGCCTCAGCGTGGGCACAGGGGACAGGCGCAAGCTTCTCTGTGCCCTTCTTCTGCCTCAGCGTGGGCACAGGGGACAGGCGCAAGCTTCTCTGTGCCCTTCTTCTGCCTCAGCGCGGGCACAGGGGACAGGATCAAGCTTCTCTGTACCCTTCTTCCCCCTCAGCGTGGGCACAGATGACAGGATCAAGCTTCTCTGTGCCCTTCTTCTGCCTCAGCGTGGGCACAGGAGACAGGATCAAGCTTCTCTGTGCCCTTAAACCAAGGTATGGGGCGTTACACACAAAATTTGATAATTACGCCCCGCATGCCGAAAACTACCGGGGCTTATTTGACTAAATTTGATGATTACGCCCCGCATAACGAATAAGACTGAAATTTGTGCACAAGCGCCCATTGCTGTCCTCACTATGCCTATGCGCGGCTATACTTTCGTAAACTTTCAAGTTAGCAATTTTTCAAAAATGCTACTATTTATACCAAAATCAGCTAAAATAGAAAAAATACATCTATAAAAAGGGCCATTTTTGAAAAACATTGTTTTGGTGCTGAAGGGTGGAATATAATCCTTAAAAATTAAAATTGTCCACTGTTTTGTCCAATTATGCCTTCAATGGTGAAATGGAAGACAGGCAAACAAAAAGACAGTGCTTTGAGCGGCGACTTCGGTGAAGCCCAACTCCCTACACTGTCTTTTTATCATATGCGGCTCATTGCTCACATAAGCTCTCAATTTACATCAATAATACATCGCTCCCTGTAAAAATCCCCAAAAATAATATACTCCGCATACGAGGTGCCACAGGTAAGCCAGCCACTGTACTGCTACAACAATCCTTCTCTTCCGGGTGTCGGCATTCGCTGTCGCGCGGAGCAGTACCAGCAGTGCTCCCACAAATGCGAAGAAGATTCCGTACATGTAGCCCCAGGAGAAATTGAAATCCATCTCCCGGAATCCTTTTTCATACAGGAAGAATGCCATAAGGAAGCTCATCACATACACCTGCCAGGAAAAACGGTAGATGCTGTCCTTGTGCAGTTCCTTGTAGTTCAGCAGAAGTACCAGGATTGGGAATCCGATGGCCAGGCCGATAGCCAGGGGCAGATTGCCACAATACTGCGCCCATACATGGCCAAAAGTAAATCCGATGCCGCCTTCCTGTCCCTCCTGCGGTACGAACACTCCCCGGAACTGGTAGAGCAGATCCATAAAAGTCGGAATAAAACATACTCCCAGCCACACCGTGGGGACAAAATTCCGGAATCTGCTGCGGAACATTCTCCACAGCATCAAAATCCCCGCAGCTCCGACCAGCACTATGGTAAAACTGGGTTTCGTCATGGTCGCCAACAGCAGATATATTGCAAACAGAATATAATCTCTCTTATGCTCTCTAACCGCATTTGGCTGCTCATACACCGGCAACAATTCACCATACTTAAAAAATGCAAGAATTGCGAACGGCCGTGCCGCCATATAGGTGGCATTGTGAAATGGATTCGGCGTAAATACCCCGAGATATTTGTATTTGATACCGGGGAGATAAATCCCTGTCGGCGGATATACCATCGACACAAAAAACAGGGATACCGCTGCCGTTCCTGTGAGAATCCCCGGAAGCCAAGGTTTTCCGGGCATAGCCTCCTGCAGCTTTGCTCCCACATGCCTGTCCAGCATCACCTTCAGAGCGATCATTGCTCCGCTGTTTAACAGCATCGTGGCCAGTGCCATGGCTAACTCCGCTCCGCCGGTAAAGGAGGCGGTCACCAGATGGATCGTCGCCGCCAGCTTGAACAAAACCGGGTAAGGGAAGCTGTAACCGCTGTCCAGTCCCTGCATCTCCAGAATATATGCCTTCATATCGGAATGATACAGTCCCGTTCCCAGCATGCTTTCCACACACTGCCGGTAAAACAGCCAGAACGTAACGGCCGATGCGATGGCTACCAGTGCAGCAAACACCGAAATTTCTATCCAATTTTTCTTATTTTCTTTCAAAATACCGTTCCCTGCCACTTTCTGATTCATTCCGCTATTTCCCATGATCCGGCACAGCTCGGGCATTTCCCATGATCCGGCACGGCTCCGCCCATTGCCGGATCTTATTTCAGCTTCGTGTAATAAGCTACCACCTTTTTCACTGCATGGATCACATCTTCCACATCGTCATCCGTCAATCCGTAATACAGAGGAATACTCATCACCTCGTTGTAATACTTCTCCGCATTGGGGCACAGTCCCTTCTGATATCCCAGCTTCTCATAATAGGAATGCCAGTAGACCGGCAGGTAATGCACCTGAGGGCAGGTATTCTCCGCATACAGCGCATCGAAAAACTGCCTCCTGTCGCAGTTCAGGTTCTCCAGATTCAGATGCAGCACATACAGATGCCAGGTCGTGTCAGACTCCGGGATCTCCTTCTGCAGGATCAGTTCCGGCATTTTGCCGAACGCTTCATTATAACGCTTATGGATTTCTTTTCTACGCTGTTCAAATGCAGGGAGCTTCTTCAGCTGGCTCAATAGCAGTGCCGCCTGGAAATCCGTCATACGATAATTGAAGCCCAGCTCTACCTGCTCGTTGTACCACAGCGCATCGGTGGGATGTACCATTTCTTCCGGGTCCCTCGTAATACCGTGGGTACGCAGCCGCATCAGATGACGATACAGCTTCTCATCATTGGTCGTGATGGCGCCGCCTTCTCCGCCGGTCACCGTCTTGACCGGATGGAAGCTGAAGCAGGTCATATCTGCCAGGCTTCCCACAGGCTGGCCCTTATATTTCGTGCCGATGGCATGCGCGGCATCCTCGATCAGGATCAGATCGTGCTCCTTACAGATCTCCCGGATCTCATCCAGCTCCACTGCCTGACCGGTGAAATCTACCGCAACGATTGCTTTCGTCCTGGGTGTGATCAGCTTGCGGATGGACGCCGGATCGATATTGTAGGTCTCCGGATCAATATCTGCGAAAACAGGTTTCGCACCCGCATATAATACACAGTTGGAGGATGCAGCAAAAGTGATCGAGCTTACGATAACCTCATCTCCCTCTCCAAAGCCTGCTGCCAGCGCCGCCAGATGCAGTGCAGCGGTACCATTACATACCACAACGGCGTATTTTGCATGGGTCAGTTCACACAGATGCTGCTCCAGCTCCTTCACCTTAGGTCCGCAGGTAATGTAGTCGCTGGTCATGACTGCTGCCACCGCGTCCACATCTGCCTGGTCAATATATTGCCGTCCGTAGAAAATTTTATTCTCTCGTACAGGTTTTCCTCCGAAAATAGCCAGTTCTTCTTTATTTTCCATTATTATTTTCCTCATTTCCAAACAGTTTGTATTGCTGTAACCATTCAGGACCTCATTGGCAGAATCGCCTTGGCACTGAATAGTTACATTCTATCATAACTCCTACGGAAAGACAACATTCCGAGTTGCGGCATAACACCGGAAAACTTTGCACTATCTGTTGTCTGTTCCCGGGGAAAATGATATAATGAGCGTTGTCTTTCATACCTATTGCCCCAAAGGAGTCTGCCATGCATAATAAAAAGTCGGCATTCCGGATGATTGCCGTTACCTTACTGCTCATCATCTGCCTGATCATATTTATCATTATCCGTTCTGTTTCTTCCCATCATTCAGACAGCTATTACTCTGATCTGCAACGGATGCGATCAGAATCTTATGAGGGTATTTTTCTGTCCATGTACAGTCCTGAAGTATTTCACGAAGAAGATTTCTCCACATTCCGTGGCCTTACGATCATCAAATGCGAAAATACTGCCAATAGTCTGCATGATGTTGCAGACTATTTAGACACAGCATTTTCGGCCAGCAACGGGATCACCAATATCTATCTGGGTCTGGATCCGCTGGCCCTCTGGAAGCACAGCAATAAGCAGCTGCGCCACTGGAACAGGGATTTGAACCAATACCTGCTGCCCTATGTGGAAGCACATCCCGAGGTCAGCTTCGAGATTCTGTATCCCGCACCTTCCATGCAATACTGGCTTGCTCAGACCGATGAGACCAGAACGCTGTGGATGACGACCTGTAAGTCCCTCGTCTCCACTCTCAACGGGTATTCCAATGTTACCATGTACTTTCCGGGAGCAACCCATTGGCTGATCAACAATCCGGGGAACTATCTGGATGACTTGCATTATAATGATACGGTAGCACAGAAACTGATCATGTTCACTTTCTGTGACGGAGCCATGGTCATTACACCGGGAAATGCGGATACCCTGGAATCCATGCTGAATGATATGGTAGCGGAAGAAAAAGAAGCTCCTACAGTATATCCCGATCTGTCCGATCTGTCTGTTGTCTTTTTCGGTGACAGCGTCATCGGCAACTACACCGGAAGTTTTTCCATCCCCGGTGTCGTCAATGGTTTTTCGGGCGCACATGTGTACAACTGTGCCCAGGGCGGAGCTACTGCCTCCAAGGATCCTGCTACCGACGATCCTGCAGCTGCCATGAGCTTTGTCATCGCTGTCGATACCTTTCTGAAACAGGATCCCACTGTTCTGAGGGAAGACACTGTCTATCGTACCTCCCTGGAAGCTTATCTGAATGACGATCACCGTGGGCGCAGATTATGCTTTGTGATCAATTATGGTCTGAATGATTACTTTTCCGGCTATGCCGTGGATGATCCGGAAGATCCTTACGACACGGTGACCTACTGCGGCGCACTCCGAACAGGAATCCGCAGCTTACAGGAAGCCTATCCCGATGCGCTTATCCTGTTAGCAGCTCCGAATTATATTACCTTTTTTGAAAACGGTACAGAGCTTCACGGCGAGGCAGGCAGTACGCTGACAGCTTATGTACAGGGCGCCGCTGATGTGGCAGACCAAATGGGCATTCCCTTCTACGATACCTACCACCGGTTAGGCGTCACAGAGGATAACGCTGCCGACTATCTGGCAGATGCCGTACACCTTAACGAAGAAGGACGATTCCTCTTCGGAACCGCCCTGATCGCAACACTGGATCATTCTCGTTAATTTAATACTTCGTCCTCTGAATCCTTGTCTACCGTGAGCAGGAAATACTCTCCCACCGTGTCGATCACATGATAAGGAAGATCAAGATACTCCAGATCCTGTCTGTGGAGCATCAACAACCCATCTCCTGCGATCTCAGCCAGCTCATTGCCCAACTTTTCCGGATAGACATAATGATAGCGTTCCGCATACGGAAGAGACTTACGCCCATCCGGACTGTCGAGCTTCCCCTGATAATACAGTGCATCTGTCCTGCAGGCATACTGGGTCAGGATCTCTGCCGCAGACTGATTGAACTGCCATCCGAGATTCCCTGTAATATACAGTCTGTCGTACTCCTCCATGCCGTCCGCTTCCGTCACCGCATTCAGGAAGTCCTTATTATAATAGTATCTGCTCTCTTCGGCATAGCTTGTAAAATATACCGTGAAAAATAAGACACTGCTGACACCATAGGCCGCCGCGATCACCGGCAGGAGCTTTTTCCATCTTGCCGCTGCCAGATCGATGCCATAGGCGCATAGCAGGAGTAAAGGATAGAAGATGATGTTGACCCGGTTGATGTTCACCTCATAAGTGATCAGGCCCACCCAGATCCCGGTAATGAGGAATCCCCACAGAGCCAGCATCTGCGTCTGTTTTTCGATCTGTTTTTCCTTAAAAAGGCGAATCGTAAATACAATGATCCCGATCAATACAAACGGTATCGACACATGATATAAGGGTCCGAACGCCGGAATCGAATTAAAGAAAATGTCCGGCAACTGCAGGAACACCCTGCTGAATAATGCCCAGGCATTCCTGCCCAGCTGTGCAAAGGAAAAATTCAAAAACAGTATGTCTGCACTTCTGATACTATCCGGGAAAAATTGCATGGTGAAAAAGGGCATTTCAATGCTTTTACCATAATGCAACGCATTGATCGCCAGCACGATCACCTCCGGCAAAGCCACCAGCGTAAATATTACCGCACACAGCAGTCCCTCCCGTAATTTCAGCTGCTTTTTCCACAGACACCATATAAAAAACACAAACAAAAATGCCGTGACGGAGTACGCCGCCACACCATAGCAATAAAATGTCAGGCCGAAAAAGAGCATGGATACATACAAATACCGCCTTTTCTCCAGTCCCAGCAACAGCAGATAAAATGCCAATAAAAATACATGTGGGAACAGATTACAGTCCAACGACCAGCGGCTCTGCATGAACTGCCAGGGATTCACCGCCGTCAGCGCCATCGCTACTAGCGCAATCCTCTCATCAAACAGCTTTTCCGACACTAAATATACCAGTGCAACCGCCCCACAGGATACCAGCAGCATCGGCAGCCTCACCGTCACGGTACTAAAACCAAACACCTTGATAAACGGCACCATACAATAGGATAGCAGAACACTCATCTGACTGTATTTCCAGGCTTCAAAATGAACCGGCAGAAACGTGCCATAGCGGTCAGTACCGTATTTTGATAATGCCCATGCATCCATGGCTCCCATGGCTTCATCCTGGTTGATCCCATCCGGCACTGAGCCAAACCGGATACACCGCAGAATGATCGCCAGCATCAACACGGACCAGAACAGTATTTTTTTCTTCTTCGCAGTCATAGTCATCGTAATATTTAATCCTTCCGGTATTCATACTTGTGCTTATCATCCACGCTGATCTCTGCACCGATCTGCACTTCGATCACCTGCAGTTCCGTATCCGCAAGGATCGTATGCTTACAGCCTGCTTTCATAGTCAGGACATCGCCCTGCTTCACCGGCCGCTCCACACCGTCCAGAATCGCCCGGCCTTCTCCGGCAATGACCGTCCATACTTCATCGCGGAAATCATGACTGTGATAATTCATCCCATGTCCCGGATTCAATGTCACCTTGATCGTCATACTGTGATCCTTCACATCCAGAACGCGGAAGCTCCCCCAGGATTTTTCGGCGAACATTACCCGCTGAACAAATTGATTCACGTAAGGTTTGATATAGCTCGACTGCTCCTTATCCGATACCAGGATTCCCTCCGGACTGGCCGCCACGACCATATTTTTCAATCCCATGCACAGAATCGGTACATTCAGTTCATTCACCACATGCACATTTTCACAGGTATCGTTCAGAACCCCCTGTCCAACACACTGACTGTCCATGGCCTCCGTCAGCGTATTCCAGGTACCCAGGTCCTTCCAGGTCCCTGCGAAACGCATCACTTCTATGGCAGGCTCTTTTTCCACCACGGCATAGTCAAAGCTGATCTTCTGCAACGTATCATACTTCTGAAATAAGTCTTCATAATCCGTAAAATCTATGAGTTCATGGGCGCGTTTCAGCACATAGCCTAACCGGAAAGCAAACACACCGCCGTTCCACAGAGCACCTTTTGCAATATATTCCTCTGCGGCTTCTTTCGTCGGTTTCTCCCGGAACATCGTTACACGGCTCAGATCGTCCGCCGTCTCCGGTATGATATAACCGTATTTTTCGCTGGGATACGTGGGTTCGATCCCCATGAGCACAAGATTCGCCTCAGACTCTCCCGCGCGATCGCACAATGCCTGCAGCGCCTGAAAATAAGCCGTCTCCACATAAGGATCCACCGGACAGATCACGATCGGTTCGTCTTCCGCTACTCCCAGCACATCCTTCAGGTATGCCACGGACAGTACGATCGCCGGGAAAGTGTCCCGTCTGCAGGGTTCCACGCTAACCCCTACATCCTGCCCCAGCTGACTGTAAATAGACGACACCTGGGACTTGGAAGTGGCGATCGTCACCTGTGCCTCCGGGTCTACTTCCCGTATCTGACGGCATACCCGCTGTACCATGGATTCCAGACCGCCGTCTGCTGTATGAAATATCTTAATAAACTGTTTGGATCTTATCTCATTGGACAAAGGCCACAGACGCTGCCCGGAGCCACCTGACAAAAGTATAATATTCATAGCTTGTCCTCTCTGCTTTTTACTATCTCATCATACCACATTATTTAATATTTGCGAATCTTCATATAGGTATTGCCCCAGGCCTTCCAATCTTCCAGCCATACGACATTCTCCCCCTCCGGCAGCATATCATAACTCGGATTCACACATCCGAGTACCAGTTTCCCCTGGTCCACGGCAGCCTGTATCTCCTCCTGTGAAGATACCAGTCGAATCTTCTCCCGGTATTCTGCCGGCAACACATAATAATTCACGATCGTGGCTCCACAGCCGTCCGATTTGATCCAGATCTCACCATACCGGTCCACAAGGCTTTTGAGAATCTTCTTCGCCGTCACACCATAATAATCCATCTCGTACCGTCCACAGGCATCACCACCTGCCAAAATATTCGTATAAGCGCTGGAACTCTGCCCCGTCAGTGCAATTCCCACTCCGTTACATCCTATGAGCACCACCAGCATAGCAGTTGCAATCCTTCTCGCACGGATTTCCGGTTGCTGCAACAGGTATCTCACTGCATAAGCCATCATCACGATCATCGGTCCATAGATAAAATACATATGCCGCCACCCGTTGTACAGATTCGGATCGCACAGCATTGCTACCAGCACCGGAATCCCGGAGGTCAGTGCGAACAGCGGATAGATACGATCCGCGAAATCCCATTGATGCTTTCTTCCTTTATAGAGCCAGATACCGATACTGCTCCACAGCAGAACACTGAGATAGACCGGAATCGTCAGTACGATCAGTTTCGGCAGATAATACCATGGCAGAGGATTCGTGGAATGCACATACCATGTTCCGTCAAACAATACTTTACCGTCCATTCTGGAAAAGTTCGTACTGTTTGAAAGGTTCCACTGCAGGAATTTCCATAAATGAAATCCCTGCCCCCAGATAGCCGGAGTCAATGCCAAATAACTCAGGAAACCGACAACAGTTGCCGTAAGTCCCACGAAAAAAGTTTTCCCGCTCCACTTTTTCTCTTTCGTCAGGATCAGCAGATAAAAGCCGCCAATCATTGCAAAAACATAGATCCCGCTGATCTTCAGATTCCCACAGAATCCGGCGCAGATTCCCAGCAGACATGCATTTTTGAAATCCTTACGCTCCAAAAAGCGGATTCCGTAAAATAACATCACAATGATCAGGGACATCAATACGGAATCTTTATTGTTGTATAATCCATCCGCAAATATCCTCGGTGTCAGAAACAGCATAAGTGTTCCCAGCAGTGCTGTCCTTCTGTCCCTGAACAGCTCCCACAACAACCGATACATATAAATCACGCCCATGAAAAACAACGCATACGTATACGCATGCCATACATCACTCTGCAGCCTGGCCGCTTCCGGATGCTGCTCCAGCTTCATTAATAACGGTGCGCACAGATAATACGGCGCGCTGCCATGATCTCTTTCTATAGATTCGCAGATCGGGCGATACCCATCCTTCCATTGAAACCAATTTGTGATCTTCGAAATCTGTAACGTCTCACCATATTGCAAGATATTCATATACAGAATCTCTTCTTCCGAATGCTCATCAAAATAAACACCGGTCTCCCGCAGGAAAAAAGCTCCAAAAAGGAACATTGCCACAAATATGCCCAGGATCGTATACCTTTTTTTCTGTTCTGTCATGGTCTGCATGTCTCCCATCCTACCGGATAATAATAACTTTTCTCTTTATTTTTTAAGCGTTTGTTATGATTCAATATAACATTTCAGATAACTGATTTCAAGGTATCCAAATGTTTTAGGAAAATAACAACTTAAAAAAGAACTCAAAAATTTGAGTTCCTTTTTGAGTTCCTATTTGAGTTCCTTTAAAGAACTCAAATTTTTTAGACTTTTTTTGAGTTCCTTCGGGAAATCCTGTATTATCTTTTCTATGATCCTAACATATTGCTCCCGGGTAATTTCTAGTTTCATGCTATATTTATGCCAGTTATTATTGAATTTTTACGGTGCATAGGCACTTATTCAAGTGCGAGGTTTGAGATATTTACCTATACAATTACATAAATACCAATACCCCATGGCCGCAGCCGGCAGCGCAATCACTATATAAGGAAACACATATCTGCTCTTAGCTTCCCATAACAGACTGAATAAGACCTCTCCTATCAGAACCAATCCTAAAAAATATTCCCATTCCTGTCTTTTATGCTTTGCCAGATAAATATAATAAAATAATACTCCAATATAAATAACATTTTGCAGCTGATTCATAATTTCATAGAATATCTGATATCCTCTATCTGAGTAAAAAGCCTTCATCCATTTCGACGAAGTCGTCATATTCGATGTAAATAAAAAAGATCCATAGGTAGGTTCCAACCATTGAACTGCTGTTTTATCGCAAAAAAATTCTAATGCTCCTATAGGATCTCGCATCCATCTGACAATGGACTGCTTTATATTTAAAATAGAAAGTTCCTTACACTTATCTACATCAAAATTATTTTCCCAAAAAAGTTTTATCTGATATGCATTATATGTTCCACTTCCTGTATGATTAGGGTCATCATCCTGAAATCCCATTGCAACCACAGATATTGCCGGTACTCCTTCAGACAATTGCATTCCTGCCTGATGTTCTACACATTGAATAACTGCTTTTTGACCAAATATCATCAAAAGCACACAGAAAAAACTAATAATAAAACTTTTACGATTCCCTTTTAGAGCTCGTAAAAATTGAATACCCAGGACAGCAATCCATACAACAACTAATGCTTCTCTCGCCGTATAGGACACAATCATACTGCTGATCATTGCAATATATACTAAAATTTTTTTCCACAGTATCCATTGTTCATGCTCCTGCAGTACCAACATGCACAAAATTGCCAGTTCCAAAAAGCACAATCCAATCGTTTCACCGTAAATAAAAAGTCCATACAAATGCATTGGAACATAGCATAAGACAAGCAATAAATAATAAATGCACAGTTTTTCTTTATGGAACAACTTCCACGCAATTTCATTCCCCGCAAAAATTGTTATTCCAGCACAAATCGCCTGAAAACACTGCAACGTTCTAATATTGCAATTGCCGCAAATTCGTGCCGGCAACAAGTAAAGAGCCCCTACTCCCAACTGATAGGGACATACGTTGTAATACCAATAAGTTTGTAATTCTGTGTAATTTCCCGTAAAAAGATTCTTCAGGACAACATATACATATTCCTGATCTGCCACAGGGACATACTCTGCATTTAATGCCATAGTCATTATCACGGCTGCAGAAAAAAACGCAATTACCGCTGCAGCAATTCGTATATGTCGAATGTATACCCGGGAACTATATTTCCAGATGATTCCTATAATGACTATGCATCCCAACACAATTCCAACTGCTTTTATCCAGTTGTCACTAACTGTCGAAACCGTTTCCGAAAAAGGAGCTAACTTTCTGCCGGTACCTATTGCTCCAATCGTTAACGCTGTAAAAAAACAAATTCCCATTACCGAAATTAACTTTAAAATTATATCCTGTACTTTTCTCATTTCTCCACCGATTTTATCCTAATTTAAGTTTAAAAATCCAAGTATTCATTTTTTAGAAATGTCTTATCTTTTCCCGGTTTGCAGTCACCGATGTGTCACTATTCTTTCTTTGCAAACAGTGTTTGCTGAAGTTGCTCTAATAGTTGGTCCACTTCTATGTATTCATGCAATTCATCAGCTGACACATTTTGCATTTTTTACGTAACTGCTGCTTTTTGTCAATCAGCTGCATTGCTTTATAAATTTCCCGCATTGGTCTCTTATCAAATTCAAAGCCTACTTGAACCATATATCGTCCCGCTACGGTCTTTCCAATGATGTTCCCTTGCGGATCACGCTCCATATGCACATCATATTCTTCGGAAACAGGATCTACAAAACCAATGCCATCAAGAAATTGTCTGTTTTTATCTTTAGATGGCCATTTTGATGCCTTTTTTCTATTGCATTCATAGCATGAATATACCAGGTTCGCATAATCCTCTTCTAACTCCGGTGCATATTTCCTTGGAATAAAATGATCTACCGCAAATAACCACAAAATCTTCTCTTAAAATATCCAAGTATTCACCATAAGGAGTCCGCTTTTCTACAACGGATCTTCTCGTAACTATTTTATCTCCGTGTATTCTCACTCTTATTAACCTCTAAATCATTTATTTAGCAGTTTGTCCAGTTTCCCCAGCACAGCATCTAATCCTTGACATATCTTCTTGCAATCTCACATAGAACATTTCCTTCTCCGCAAGAATTCTCCAATATTTTTTTCCCATATAAACCCTTTTGATACCCTGCATAATCCAACATCGTCTTAACATATTGAATTGGAGTAGGTATTTGACAATTATTGGACATTCTGTTTCCTCGTCTCTCGTTTATTGTACTGCAATTATATTATATCAGAAAACACAAAGGATTGCGAACCTGGATTTCGGAGTGAAGATCTCGCTGCTCATAAAAGTGCCGTTATAATCATTATCGTAGATACATAGGGCAACCAATATGTTCGACAGTCTAAAGCCCATACACTAAAAAAGGACAGTTACAAACCTTTACGGTCTATAACTGCCCTTATACTATATATTACTCATGCTGAGTTATTTCAATATCGAAGTATTTTGTTTTTATTTTTACATCATGTCGTTTATCCTTTAAGCATTTATGTAAAATGGTTATAACACCAATAATGATCAAAGCAGATAAAACCAATGCAAAAACAACTCCCAATATTATATAAGCTATAAACGCCGGAATTTTGCAATTCGCCGAGACTTTAAAAGCTACTTATCTTCATTGTAAGTAATCTTACAATTCCACCGAATCTGTCACTTCATCAGGTGTTACATAATATGCTTTTTTATCTGAAGGTTTTATGTATATATAGGTTTCATCAATTTTTCCTTGTGTTATATTTTGATTTTTCAATGCATCTTTTACTTTATTTAATATCTTTTCCAGTTCATAATCGACATTTGATGTTTGAATTATTACCCGTCGACAATTCACATGCGACTCCTGCTTAATATCCCGTGATATGGGTAATAACTTTGCTTCTTGTATTCTTTTATAGGGAACCAGATAATTTTCATCACACTCATTCATTTTTGATGCATTACCGCACATAAATAAATCTTCATCATAACGGAAAAATACAAATATATTTTTTTTGAGTGCTAAATCATAATAGCATATTTTTGCTATTCCTGATTGGTTGCTGAAATCAGCCAACCATATAAACATTTCCATTATCAATACTGTCATTAAAAAACTGCCAATCCATACATTATACTTTTCCGTCCCATAGAACACTAAGCAGTCGTTAAAGGTTATCCCAAAAAGTAGAAATGCTACAAAGCATAGCACCCTAACATAGCCTTCGACATTAGTATTTATTAAAACAATCTTTCTTTTATTTAGCAGCCACATGACTGCAAGGAGTAAACAGCTAATTCCCCAAACTAAAAAAATAATCATACAGCATAAAAATACAACGCAAATTACTCTCTCATCCGAACATACAAAACAAAACAATACATTTAACAACCAAATGGAAAATGTCAACATAGCTAAATTAGTTATTCGAAATTTCCATTGTTCCTTTTTTGTCATTAATCCAATTTCTATATTATACGAAGATATTAACTCACAAAAAGATAAAATTCCCTTGCCAACCGCAATAACACTTCCTGTAGTGACTCCTACTATTTCTACTAATTGTTCAATACTAATGTTTGTTGTATTTTCCAGCATCTTTTATCCCCTCCCGCATTTTTCTCGCAACTACCTTTTATCTAAGATCAAACAAGCATGCTACACCTGTCCATACCCTATCATCTTTTGATTACAAATATCCGCATAGTCACATTCTTGTATAATGAATTCTTCGCCTTCTACTCTGCTATTATCATTTCCTATCAAGCAGCCTTGCGTACTATCCTTGTAAAATATTAGTTCCTGCAGTTTAACAATACTTGATTTTATCGAAATAATCTCCGTTTTTCCCTCTACCCGGATTCTTCTCAGTTGAGAGTTTTCCATAATTGTCTCTGTTTCTTCCATAATGATCGCCCCTTCCCGGCAATCGTGAATCCGCATATTTTTCATTCTGACACGCTCACAATGCCTTAATCTTAATGCAGCTCCGCTCCTTCCCATCAATTCTACCGCTTCCAGTCTGATGTCCTCGCAATTCTCTAACTGTAATATCGGTGCGGCTGTTTTCTCCTGATCGGTCTGGCGAATAAATCCAACATTTTGCACTGTAATGTTCCTACAATTTCTGAACACAAAATAATCACCGGCGCCCATGTAAAACATGGCATCTTCTCCGGTAATCGTCAAGTTTTCGATTCCATTGATGCAATAAACTGTACATTCGTCTTCTGAATAACAAGAAACATAAGGAGATTCCGTGTCTAACACCCTAAGATAATAATCGTCTTGCAAGATAATATGCTCATATTTCCCCAGTTTTTCCGTCAAATCTTCCATTCTGTAAGCCCGAATGAAATCCGACGTTTCCCCCGTCTCCTGCTGTTCTTCTGTTTCTAATAGCTGACGGGCCTCATCATATTCACCATATTCCGGATCCGGCAACATATAAAAAATGGCTTTTATTGCATCTATGTAATCCTCGGCCTTATTGTAATCCTCACATATCTTTTCCAGGCACAATTCAGGTTCTCCGGCTCCAAAATAATATCCCTGATAATTTTCTTTTTTGGCAATTTTCACATACTCTTGAAATGACTCTTTAATTTTTCGACATCCCAATTCAACACTCTCTGCATTGTGTATGAATTTCGTGGTAGACACCTGCATAATTCCTAACGTCATCGGTCTTCGCCCCAGACAAAACAGCACATTTTCACACCACCTTTGAGTCGTAGGTCTATTAAAGTTCTCATAGATCATAATTGCATAAATCACACGCTGCAAATAATCCCCCGGTGCTTCAGCCTGTATGATCGTACCATATTTTCTTTGGAATAATTCATACTTATCAAGGATATACTTTTGCTTCATCTGCTTCGTACAAACCCGGTTCTGCCGGATGGCATCAGATTTTCCCAATGACCTAACGCAAAATTGATATGCCATAGCAAAAAATACCAACCATAACTGTGTTCGAAATTCTTCCACTGTGGGAAATATTTCCTTCCCTGACAAAATCAATATCCTTTGAATGAAAAAAGCGAGTAACACACCCGGAATCGCTGATATGCATTCATATTTTATATTAAACAATTGATATTTTCCCGCAATGACCGTAATCATAACCCATCTGACAAGATAATAACACGGCACAATGTAGACAGCTTTATATGCCAGTTCTTCCTGCCCTATATTCTGTAATACTGTTGCAATGAGCAACATATAGATAATCGGTGCGAAAATATTATACTGTATATTTATGATGAGCGATTTCTTGCTTTCCTTACCAAAAGTAATATCGCAATACCCTTTTCCCTCCCCGGTAATATGCTTGTCCGCCAGCATCTCTTTACCGATTATTCCCGATACCTCATATAATATAAATGCACTTATGATGCAAAATATAGTTTCTTTCACTTTTGTAAACCCCTTCCTACGATTTTTTGTCCTTTTTCCCAACCAGTACAATCACAATTACTAATTGTGCAATCGGTATTACAAAATAATTTATCCACGACCTGTAAATAATAGGTATTGCCATAAATATGCATCCTACTATCGTTGACAGTATAATCATCACAATAAATGCAACCAATTTGTCACTCCGCTTTTTAAAGGTATTCATGAAAGGAACACATATTGTAACAATAAGAAACCATATCGCACCAGATATAAATTTCAGGATCTTATTCCCCTGGTCCTTTCCGGTTGTCCATGAGGAATTTACGGTATCAAAGAGCTGCGTCGCTATTGAATTTACTGATCTTTCTCTTTGCAATTGAATTTCTTGTAATATGCTCTCATATTCTTGTCGATACACCGGATTACTATTAATCGCAGTTTCATCCAATTGTGTAAGATGCTCCAAGATGCTGATTCTCTTCTCCATTCTGGTATAGTAAAACGTATTGGAATCAATATACGGAAATATCAAGATAATAAATACCAAGATTCCCAATATTGCAAACCAAAGTTTCGGCTTTTTATAATTTCTCTTTAAAAAATCCACTATTAGTTCCAATATTCTTGCAACAGAGTCCATTCCCAGATTCTCCCTTTGATTTAAATCAAACCATCTTTATACTTCCTCTATCATATATATGTCAATTTTCGGCAAATTCTTACAAAATTTTTCGGTCAATAACCAACAACCAACAAGTTGTTCTTCCCGCAACCAACAAATCTCCGACTTTTCTTAACAGATGTCACTCACATTATCCTGAATCGTTTTAATCCTAAAATTCACCATAGCGATTGCCATCAGCGTAGCTCGAAATGCAAAATGCAAGCTGTTTCCCTCTAAATAGTCTCTACCGTGTACACATTCATTTCGGATATTATAGGAATTGCTATTGTACATAATATTGTAGACATACAATAAATCCGGTACATTATCAAATCCCTGTTGTTCTACATATATCTGTTTCAACAGCTCCCGGAGCAGTGAACTGGGATCGTTATATTGCATAAACTCATCCTTGTTCTTCTTGAATGGAAATATTCCAAACAATTTGACCAATTCCCTTATTCGTATCTCCAACACCGGAAACAGCTGCGTCAAATGCCCCAGAGTAATATTTTTACAATAATTCCCCAGTCTTATCTCCTTTGTCTCTTTTCGAACCATCTGATAAAGTTCCTTTTCCTTGATAAACATACTTACAGCAGCCTGCGTACACTCTCTGTATTTTTCATGAATGCTCCAGACATATTTCTCGCTTTCGAGTACATTCAATAGCTTATAGCCCTTTTTTGCCCTGATTTTATCAACATATTCCAGAAGCATTTTATCAATATCATGTCTCTCATACCTTACTCCATCTCCCTTTTCCGGGAACACGGGAGTCAATGAGATCCTGGAAACTAAAAACAACATTGGATGCTCTGATGTGTGTATCATAATATCCAATACCTTTTCTTCGGTACAGGGAATACAATTCCTTGCAAACACAATCGGATTCATCAGGCTCTGTTCCGAAAACCGTTCAATAACCGCTGTCTTTATTGTAGTTTCATGCGAAAATACATGCAAATTTTCGCGCTGCTTTTCATAGGCTGAATTCTGCCACAGTTGCTGGAGTTTTATCATCATCGACTGTACATAACGCTTGTTTACATTTCCGCTGTTCTTATTCACATTAAACAGAAACAACATGTACTGATAAAAAACGGTTGCCTCCAAGATATCATTCTTTTTTGCAACCAAACTATTAAATTTTTCATCGACCTTCCTCAAATATTCCGTTGTAATGCTTTTGGTTGTATACTCATCCTCCATATAGCTGTTCAGGCGATAAATATCATCTATATCATCTATCGCTTTATATTTGTTCTCCAAAAAATCTTTAACAATTCCTTTTTGTTCCCTTTTTAGCGGATATCCGGACTCACTGTACTGTAAGATGATTTCCGGATCCTTTTCTTCCTGAAGCAGCTTGATCAGTGTTATGTATTCCTGTGAATCATTGCAGTCCTTCATCATATGATCTGCGTGTAAATATGACAGTATTGCGTAAGATGAGCTATTCGCAATCTTAAAGCTGTCTTCTCCTGCCTCCAGTGCTTGTGTCAGTAACTTGCAATGAGTCAGTTTCACTTTCTGCGAGGGTTCTATCTGTAGTAAAACATAAAGTACTGTTTCCACCAAAAAATCCGACATATCATTTCTAAAGAAATCTTTAATACTCAATAAGCTGCCCTCCGTCCATGAATCAACATCCGGAACAGATCTTCCGTTTCCGGAAAACATAGGTACAACTTGTCTGTCCCGGATTGATATCTTTAACAGATCCAACAGTCCTTCCTCCTGCCAGGTTGTGCAATCAGATATCGGTAGGGATCTATATCCAAAACAATTATAATTCATAATTGCTGTCTCATATTGCTGCAAAAAGTTTATATCGCACAAATATTTCTTGTGTTCGATATTATCACACAAACAATCTATGGGAACTTCCAAATGATCGCCAAAATATTCATTTGCATAATTCATCAAATCGTCTTCCGACATCTGCAGTGAATTACATTTTATGATTTCATAACAGTTTCTCTGACATAACAAGCGGATATCCAGCAGATAATCTGTTTCATTATCCACATTTTCCAATTTGGTGATCCATACACAAAAAAGAAAAAGCGTGCAAGATATATCTGTGATATCCTGCACGCATTCCTCCATACTTATCATGTCTAAATAGAATTGGGCAATCAACCATAACTGCTGTATTTGCACTTGCGGCCATTCCCATTCCCGGTCGCAAAAGCTTATAATTTTGACAAAATACTCATAAATTGTCTGTAGTTGTATTCTCTCATTAACAAAATCTCCCCAGGAATCTATGTCTTTAAATTCTGCCTTTTCGCCTATAATATCTATCAGCCACTGCCACTCCTGTGAATGAGCAAGGACACCATCTACAAATTTAACCTGTTCTTCGTGGTCTAAATAGAACATTTGCAATTCCTCCTCTGTAGCTTCAATATTTTATCTTCCAAACAATGCTGCTGTTGCATCCTTTAACGTATTTTTGTTTCCGCCAATTCATTATCATAGAAGCTCTACGTATTTACAGAGTTTTCTTCACACACTCGATTCTGCCCATATCTGCATTATACAACAGGTGTTTGGGGGCGTGTGAGTCAATAAAACCTGCCTAAAACAAGCTGTTTTTACAGGTTGCGTGACTCTCTTACTCCCTTTATAGCATCAATTTCACATTATCCTTAGCCATATCTAATACAGCGTCTGACACTTCTCCGCGACTGTTCATATGTATTGCTAAAATAATATACTCCAGCAGAAAAATATCCGTATACATTTTGAAAGTATCCACATTTGCATTAATACTGTTCATTCTGGCTGCAACATTCCCATGGAAATTATTGCATCGAGATGCATATATAATTCCAAACAAAACAAAAGTGAGTTTATTTTGTTCGTCAAAAACGTACTGTTGCTTTGTCTTTTCAGGATCACAAAATGTCACTTCTATTTGTTCCCCCAACAATAGCTTCTTTAATTTTTCCCCAAAGCTGTGTATTATGTTTCTGCTTTTCTCTTTATTTTCAGGATCAATTCCTAAATTCACTTCACCATTTATTTGTACAGGATTTGCTATTTGGCAATATGCTTTTCCATAAGAGTGTGAAATAATATCTAGCAACATTGGGATTCTCTGTTTTAACGAATTGTATGAAGATGCTCTAAATTTTTCCGGTATATTATTGTTCTCCATTGCGTAACCTTTTAACATATATGATGCTACATAATGAAAAACTTTGACCGGCAACCTTTCTAAGTATGGGTCCAATATAGGCTTATACTTATCTATCCCTTCATAAATAGCCCTCTGAATCAATGTAACTCCTTGACTATCCTTGCAAAAATTTATACTATTATCTCCCAGCTGTTCCATATAATAAGAATGATTGATAGCCTGCCAGCAAAACAGCGACGCCAAATCCGGTCTTTCTGGCAATACATAATAACTGTCAAAAAGATACGTTAATATTTCGTATGGGTATTGACTTTGCTCCTCCCATTTTTCATCATACAAAAAAAATAATTTTTCCAAAATTTCATTATTCGTATGTGGAAGAAGTTCCACATGATTCAGTTTTCTATACTCCCTGGATAATTGTAAAATTTTATTCATAATATTTCATCCCCTTCCAATTATTTTACTACCTATCTATCCGTTCCCATAGAAGCATTTAATTCGGCTACTTCTTTTGCCACAGAACAGAAACAATATATTTTTGTCATAGGGATCAAGATGATTCCGAATTATTCACTTTACGCTCCTTAAAGAAGTGTTTTATCACAAACAAATCATCTGTGAACTTTTCTTTTTCTAATTCATAATATCTTCTTTCCCTAAGTTTTTTATTTATATGTCCATTCTACTTGCAGGCCATTATTCGTTTCATTAGTTCCGAATAATCAATGAGACTCATTCTACTTTTTATTTTTTCCTGATATTTTCGAGCATCTCTGGAAAAATATGATGTGGTTACCATTATTCCCGCTGTAGCGTTATCTGCATTGACCGTTCCATATAATTCTCTGACAAATCCAACATTTACCGGATACTTGGGAGCTCTCTTTTTACATTCTGCATATATTACAAAATCGCCAAGTGATGAATTATTTAGAATAATCAAATCTTTACCTCCGTCCCTTGTCTGTTTTGTAAGTTCCACATGGTTTCCTTCCTTTTCAAATAATTCGCATACTAATTCCTCAAACTGTCTCGGGGTAATCTCGTGCAATATTTTGGGATTGGAAGCGACTTGATTCATAAGAGAATGTGTTACCACTTTTATATCCTGTTTCAATTTATCCGGCACTCTTACAATTTTACGTTCCGGCACAACGACCTCCGGATATTGTAGAGAGATTCCGTCATTATAAGTATACAATTGGTGTATGTCTCTTTCGATATCAAGGAAGTAATCACCAAATCCTTCATCTTTTAATCTGTCATGAATCTTTCCTGCTATCAATCTTGGCATTAAGCACTGATGATCAAGTTGTTTGATAATACTCTCAACAAAATATTCATTTGAAGCATGATTACCAAGATAATCATTAATAAATAAGAAAGTCTGCTCCGTTGTCAAAGGTTCTAATTTTATTTCATAGTCAAACTTTGTAGCAAACTGATTGTCTCTAGAAGTACATATATAACACGCCTTTCCGAACTCTATCTCTTTAATTATTTGCTTATATCTATATATATCATCCAAGCCATCTATTAAATAAACAGTGTCACTTGATTCTGACAAATAATCCCCTGTCTTCTTATTGTCCGGAAAAAGTTCCATATTTTTGTATCTAATTTTCTTTCCTTGCTCCCACAATATCTTTCCAGCTATATTTAGTAAAAAAGTTTTACCACTTCCTGCGGCTCCTGTTATCAAAAATTTCCCATGTGGAATCATTTTAACTAGATCTAAAATCTCTTGCAGCTCATTTTTTCTTATAATCTCCATGTATACTCCCTTGTCAAATTTCCATCCATGCAATACCCCTTACTATGCTTTACATATCTTCCTTTTCCTCTACTAGATTCTTCGTTTTGCTAATACTTCATTCCTCCGATTAAAACTACTGCATCCAGTCTACTCTTACCCATCATTAAAATCAATATTGCTGTTCATATTTCCGCGTAATAATTGCGTTTTTCCACATAATATGTTATGATGTATAAGAATTTTTAGTTTTGAAAGTGAGGACGTTATGTTATTAGATGATAAATCCATTTTGATCACCGGTGGTACCGGCAGCTTCGGTAAAGCTTTTACTAAGTATGTACTGACCCATTATAATCCTAAGAAGATCATTATCTATTCTCGCGATGAATTCAAACAGTTCATCATGCAGAATGAATTCAAGGAGTACGCAAGCAAGCTTCGCTTTTTCATCGGCGATGTCAGAGATAAGGAACGCCTGACCAGAGCATTTGAGGGTGTGGACTATGTCATCCATGCAGCAGCTTTAAAGCAGGTTCCCGCCTGTGAGTACAACCCTGCGGAAGCAATCAAGACCAACATCCACGGTGCACAGAACGTGATCGACGCAGCACTGGATACCGGCGTGAAGAAAGTCGTTGCACTGTCCACTGACAAGGCTGTGAATCCTGTGAATCTGTATGGCGGTACCAAACTGGTATCCGACAAGCTCTTCATTGCTGCCAATGCCTATGCAGGAAATAAGGATATATGTTTTTCTATCGTTCGTTATGGTAATGTAGCCGGAAGCCGCGGATCTGTCATTCCTTTCTTCCATAACATTATCAAGAATGGAGGAACCGAGCTTCCTATCACCGATTACCGCATGACCCGATTCTGGATCAGCTTGCAGCAGGGTGTCGAGTTGGTCATCAAAGCGTTGGAAGAATCCAAGGGTGGCGAGACCTTCATCTCCAAGATTCCTTCCTTCAAGATCACAGATCTGGCACAGGCAATGCTGCCCGGATGTCAGATGCCGGAAGTCGGAATCCGTGAGGGCGAAAAGCTTCACGAGATCATGGTAACCGTAGAAGATTCTATGAATACCTATGAGTATGACAAGCACTTTATCGTATATCCTCAGATGGTATGGAGTGAATCCAGACGTGCAGTTCCCACCGGCAAGAGGGTTCCCGAAGGATTTTCCTATAGCTCAGGTAACAATACCGAGTGGTTAAGTGTAGAACAGATCAAAGAATTACTCAAGACAATCGATTTAGAAAAATAAAAGCAAAAAGGAACTCAAACATTGAGTTCCTTTTTTACTGCTTCTTCATAAGCTTTTATGAAATTTTTAATGCCATAATAATGAATATAAGTTAAATACATTCGCAGATAGCTGGAAGGATGGTATTGCGTTCGTTCTTCTTTTTTCTCCCATCTTTTTAATTCTTCCGGAATCTTCTCCAATGGCATCCCTTCCATTCTGTCATATTCCTTGTCTCTGGCAGGGTTACGATATACTTCGTCTTTGAAAACTTCATATTTTACTTTCAGATCCAGAACTACCATAAATGAAAAATTATAAATATCACCCTCAAAATCAAGAGCCAATACATGGATTGCATTTTTCCCTGTTATTGTATGGTACTGCTTCTCGTCAATGCCAAATTCCTCACTAAGGGCTCTCTTGATCCATCTTTCAATAAAATCATCATGAAATGAAGTCTGGTTCTCAAAATCAGTCGATTCAATCTGTTCTCCCAGGGTTACTGCCTTTGTAAATGCATAATCGTTCTTTTTAAACCTGCTGATCGAAGTCACAACCACTTGCTTATCTGCTGTGACAATTGCCAGATGCAGGCATAAACTATGCGGTAAATATTCTTTTTTTTGCGCGCCAAAAGTATCTTTCAAACGCTGCTTTTTCTCTATTGCCGGATCATCTTTTGCCCACGCCTGCCAAACACAGCTGGTCGTACAATAATCCGTTTCGCGTAGCTGCAGATAAATCTTTTTCTCTGTCTTATTGAAATTCGGTTGAATGCCTTCTATCATCCACCGGCTGTTATTATTTCCGTGTTCTATAATATCCCGGGCCGCTGCGCCAGCCACATAACTTTGATACAAAGCATTCAGCTTCTGCTGTGTAAACGGCATAGGGGAAACATTCAGTTTCTCCACCACAAACTGCTCCGGTTCCCATCCCTGAATAATATTATCACAGCATAATAATGTCCTGTTGGTTCCCCAGGAATATCCGCTTACTTCCGCAATCCCCCGGTAGATTGGATCGGAATTCTGTAAAATAATATTTTTCAGCTTGTAGCTTTCCTGCATCTTTATCACATGTTGCCCTTCAAAGTGATAAAAAATGTTCATAGCAATCACTAACGCCAGTCCTATCCACATTATAATGATTGAAAAATTATTCGTTTTAAATTCCGAAAAATAATCAACTATTGTAGAAAATTTCCGTTCTGATAAAACATTGGTTACCGTTGCCAGGACGTACGCCAATATAATTTGATTGCAGTTACTTTTGTGGTCCGTTAACCAACGGTATAGTCTCTCCATAGTATATTCACTTTCTCCAAATTACAGGCAAATTTGTTCAGTTGTCTCAATACATGGCTCATCTTCTTTCATATCACTACAAACAATACGCCATTCCTGTTCATGAAACCATTCAATACTCTTTTCATAACAATAATTAAATCCACTGCTATCCTCGAAAATATTTGTGTACTGAATCTTTTTACAATTTTCCCGCAGAATACTAACTACAATTATGAAGTTAGAGGGAGTCCCATCAAAGTTTCACACAAATTCATCCGCATCAGACGTTTCCAACGTAAAAGTCAGTTTTGTGGGTCCTGCTAAAACCTTATTAGTTTCAGAGTTTCTCGGTACATGCATTAATTGCATTGTATTCACCACAATAAACTCATCCGCATCGGACGATTCAACCTGTTCAGTCAAAACAGTAGGACCGCATTGTTCATTATAATATTGTACTTCTTTTGTAGCAAAATTGCTCAATATGTGTTTCATATCTAATCCTCCAAAATCACTTTTATAGTTCCTGGTTCCATTGATGCATCTGTTAGCATTACTAATTCCTGCCTTGTAAATGTCCCAAGTGCATTCTCTATTGTTCCAAGTTCGCCTTGATTATATAAAATTATGATTTTATTACAGTTGTCCTTCTGTAATTGGTATAATAATTCTGCCCATTCTACTGCTGAAGCATCATATGTTTTTCCAACATTTTCCGTTTCTAATGTGTATACATGTTTATCATCTTTTATTGCATTTGTTACCTTACTATTCATACCAACGCATAGCATTAACAAAACTCCCATAATTGTAGTGACTTTCATGCATTCTTCTATATAAGAAACCATGCTGACAAAAAATTCTGCTTTCCTACGTGTCTGCTGCCAATCATAATATATCTGCCAGCTGCATTCTGTTCTCTTGTCTTTGCTCTGTTTTAAATCAGAAAAAGTACTCAATTTTATTTCTCTTACTTTAAATGCCTGAAATATCCACGCTCCCAAATTAATCACACTGTATATCCAGACACAAAAAATTATCAATTCTATTTTCTGAAAATCTCGTATTTTGTTATAGTTCAGCATTGAAAAAAATAACGGTACAACAACTAAGAATACTGATGTATATGCAATAATTTTGTTTTGACTTGATTCTATTATGCTATTGCTTTGTTCAAGCTTTCTCAGCAGCACCTCCTTTTCAATATCGTTATCTTTCTCCGACAAATCCAAACTATGATTTTTGAAGCTATCTTGCAACTCTTTTTCTTTTTTCTCAGGCAAACAAAATTGTTCAAGCACTGATAATTTATGAATTCTTATCAGCTGAAATCTTTCTTCAGGTTGTCTTATTGGAAATGAGAAAAACTGTATTTGTATTTCTCCCAACAAAATATTGATAAGACTAAGCCTCAATTTATGTTCCATTCCTCGTTGTACATAAATATAACCATTATCATCGGACAGTGAAATCAGTAACGATACGCCCCATATTTTCAAAAAAATATTACTCAGCCATCTTATCATATGTTAACCCTCCAATAAATAGTTTACTATCTCCTCCGAAATATTGATTTTCTGATTTAGTTCAAGCCAAAGCCATTGCCCATTAGGATTTACTTCCAAAAAAAACCATTCATCATCTGGAGTTACAATATAATCAAATGCGCCAAAATTTATCTCCATATCTCGCATCATCTTCTTACATTGCTCTTGTATATATATAGGGCATGAAATTACCGTATATTGATGATGTATATAATCCATTCTCCAATCAATTTGATTGATTGTATTTATTCGTACAGCAAAGATTTTCTCCTGTACTATAGTAATCCTTACTTCATACTTTTTTCTTATATATTCTTGTAAATATACAGGAGAAGAAGAAACATCATCATCAAAACAATTAAATATACTTGTATTATACAATTCCCAGCCATTATCGCCATATGTTTTTCCTGTTGTCAATGGTTTTATAATTTCATTTTCTCCGCACAACTTTTCACATATCTTATTTGAATTTCCAATATATGACATTGGTACGTTTATACCATTTTCTACAGCATATACCAGTTGGAATACTTTATTTTCAACTTTTTTCAAAATACTGGGACGCGTCAATACCCTGCCATCAAAAGAATCCGCAATACCGTTTATCACCGCAATGATATCTCTTTGTATCATAGTATGATATTGTTTATCAAATACATCTAGATTAGGTAATATAGGCTTTCGATAATAAATTGATTTGGTAATTTCTTTTGTAATAGTCTTGTTGCCTAATGATATTTCCCATCCATAATTTCCTATGCAAATGTCATATCGATTCAATTGGTCCACATTTAAACGAAAAAAATTTTCGCTCCCATATTGTTCAATAATATAATTACTGGTCTCATCAAATGAGCTAGTAATAACCAAAACCATCACCGAAAATTTCCTCCATATACGTCCCTTAAACTTTTAATCTTATCCTATGTGTTTAATCACCCAACTGTCTCTTCTCTGCTTACATAGATCCAATAAAACATTATCCACATCAGCACTACCGTAATTTGTCCCGGCGTCAATACCATTTCCAATAGTCCAAAGCACAAAATTGCAATCAAAAAGGCCGCACTCATATATCCATCCTGGTTCTTCGCACGGAGTGCACAAATAATACTGTACAGATATATTCCTATAAACAATATGCCTGTTGGAATTCCATAGTCACAAGCCATCTGCAAAAATATGTTATGTGCATGACTATAATACCTACCATACACAGTATAAAATCCCTGATTATTTGTCTTATGGCCCTGCAGATTCAAGTGTTGCCAATAATAAGCATAAATCACTTTTCTTGCCCACATCTGATCACCGGAATCCGGATCCACATTATCCAACATAAAAATATTATCTGGGGAGCTTCCTGGTTCTCCCAGCTCCGCTGCCTGCACTTTTATAGCTCCAATATCGTTAAATGTCCGGGCAAAGGAAGCGTACTTAATGCCAAATGCTTTTACGATGCGTCCTATGCTGTCATCTAGGGCTTCTTCAAAACTAATATATTTGGGACTATCCCACGGATCAAAGGAACATACACTCTTCCCCTCTACATATTCTCCTTCAAACCAGATCGGGTGATGCAATATTGTGGGCAAATAACGGATGCAACCATATACTGCAGGCAATGTGATGCATACGCATAATGCAAGTGTTACACCATGCAATAACCATTTATAAAACGATTTTCTTAACACAATGTCATATTTTGTAATCAATACAATTGCCACTGCAAGTACTGCCAATAATCCTGAACGGCTTCCTGTATATACCAAAAAGCTAACGCTTCCCGCTGCCATCAGAAAATAGAAAAAACGCACCCACCATTTTTTATTTTGCTGTAATGCATAAATCCATTTCAATATAAATGCACAGAAAACAATCATATAGAATAATCCATTTTGTGTCTCACCAGAGTATAACCCTCGATACCTTACATAGTCATACGGTCGAAAACCAAATGCAATGACTTGCTGAATAAAAAACCAAGCAATAATTCCATTCAACAATCCTTCTCTGAAGTCATCCCTTCTGTCTTCTGGTATACCTATCAGATAAAAACTTCCAAACAATAAAAAGTACCATAAAGTATGCTGCTTTTCATGCACAGACAATACCATTAAAAATAATAGCAAAAAGAGACTTGCAAAAAATGGATTACGAATTTTAGAAACAAAACCGAAGCTTTTTCTTTCCTTTACCATGTAAATAATCAAAAAGCTCCATACAGCAATATTGAATGCTGCTATATTCCATTGTCCCTTATATTCCCAGAGATACGGTTGTAACAAACATGCAATCGTCGTAAGCACTATGCAGATAGGCAGCCATATTATGTATATTTTCTCTCTGAATTTAGTGAGTTCTAACGAAGGCAATAATAACAACGCCACCACTATTCCCGTCAGATTAGAAAAGATCATCTGTATTTCTCCTACCGCGCTCCCTCTTCTCTGATCTATCAAACCCAAAAACATAAAGCAAATCATATACCATAACTTCTGTTTTTGTTCTAATATGTGTTTTTTCATTTTATACACCACCTGTTTTTGTATAATAAAATACCCAATTGTAGAGAAGTAATTGGCACATACCCAAAACATAAATAATACTTTATCCTGATTACTACTTAGTTCTGTTCAACACAACTGTATCTTCTGTCGTAAATTGAATCCTGACGCTATCAATTACCTCTTTATAATTATTATCATATACAACAATCTGAATAGGTGCATTATCATCAGAATACTCAACCCCTCCTATATTTATCTTATTAGGTGTTATCGAAAGTTTACATAAATCTGTCCCACGACCTCCGTCAACGCCTATATATAATTCTGTCTCCAGTTCATCACTAGAAGAATATAAAGCATCTGCATCTTTCCACGCTCCTATATAATGATCTCGAGCAGGGTCAATACTATAATCAGACAGAAATAATATAAAAGGATTATTAGATGATAGGTCTTTAGGTACTGATGTCATTTTAATTAACACAGTAAAATTACTATTTTGAATATTCCCATACCACTCTAAAAAATCATTTATATTATGTAGTTCTCTTCCCAATTCTGCTGCCTCTAGATGATCTTTTAATTCATTCTGTACAGCATTCATCCATGAATTTCTTTTTTCTTCCATCTTCGCATAGTCGTCATTCCAAGCTGAGTATGCCTCATCTGATCTATGGTCATTCAAATCATACTTATTTACCAATAAATCTGTAAAATAGTCTGTAAATTTTTTAGCTCCCAAATAATTTACATGATTCACATCACCATAATCAGTTTCAAAATCTATTCCTATTTCATCATAATATTTGTTAAAATCAATAAACTCATATCCACTTTCTTCTATAAAATCAGATACCGCATTCATTAATTTTTGATCTTCCTCGTTTATAACAAACGGAGAGCAAATAAAAAGAGCATTTAATCTTTCCTCATCGCAGTAATTTACTAACTTAGTTAATGTTTTCCATTGCTTGTCCGTGATTTCCCCTCTCTCTTCCGTAGAAATGGGTTTACTAAACGGAGTATGGTTTTTATTTGGATCAAATCCTTTATCAACATTATATATATTGTTTGTGTTCAAATATGACCATTGCCGTTCACTAGATAGAGAATCATATTTTGTATGATAATTAATAATATCAATAAAATATGACGGAATATCAATTCCTTCAATATCTCTATTAAATAAGTATGAATAAATTCCCTTAGCCCTTACCCAAGAATAAACAGGAACGGAGTCTGACCAATTTCTAAGCGTTGATTCTGAAATATCACTATTGACAAAAGTAATTGTTCTCAAATCAAATACATATAAATTTGCATCTTGTGTTTTCCGACTTTCTTCGGCATAAAATCTAAGCATATCAGTCTGAGCACCAGATGTCGCATAATTGTATGATGTATATCCATATTTATTCCACGCCTCTAACGGATCATAGAAACGAAGTACATCACTTCCATCGAAAAGAATTACATCAATACTGCACTTTTCGTTACCATATCCCAGAATATCCTCACGAGCCTCAACGCTGTTACCTCTAAACAGCCATGTTACTTTAGAAAACAATACTGTAATAATAATGATAAAGCTTACAAAGCCAATAATTTTCTTGTATTTTCGAATATTTACATTGCGCATACGAACCACCATTAAAATCCTTGATATATAAAGGTACTTGCATCATATCCTGGACCATACATTCCATAAATAAGAACCATAAGAAACAGAAATATCCATATAATCCATCTGAATCCAAAACTTTGTTCACAAATCCAGTTTCTAGCATATTCGTATTTTTCACGCAGATAATCCGCCAATATTAAACATATCAACCCAAGTATAATTATGTTAATATCTTGCCATGTTACGCCCAAGTTTAAAATCGTTCCATTAAATAATGTCCAAGGGTTAAGTTGTTTCAAGCTATAATAAAGTATTTTATAATGTTCAAATGCAAGCCTTAATCCAGGGGAGGTAAAAAAAACTACCCCTAATGCATATATTACATATGTTCTTGCACTCTGAAAGAAATGCCATCCAAAGCTTTCTGTCTTTATTTCAAGAACACTCGTAATCTTTTTCGTTATAGGTAAAAATAGCTCACTTATAAACAACACCGACCAAAACCACAAACTCACCCCAAATATATGGCGAACAGAGCCATGCCAAAAACCCATTACAAACCAAAGTACTGCCATAGAAACGCTCCATGGAATAAATTTACCCCATCTCTTTCCAAAATGTTTCTTGCATTTTTTCCCAAAAGTTACCATCCATTTGCTCTTCATAAATGGGTAAAACACATAATCTCTCGCCCACGCACCAAGTGTTATATGCCATCTCTGCCAGAATTCCTGAGAGTTCCTCGAAAAAAAAGGATTTCTAAAGTTCTCAGCAAGACGAACACCAAACAATTCTGCAGCCCCAAGAACTATATCCATGCATCCAGAGAAATCAGTATATATTTCCAGGGGATACAGAAACACGGCAATCCAAGGCCATATGCCGCCAAATGTACTCGTATCGGCCCAGATTGCATTAACAATCAGCGCTATTCTGTCAGAAATCACTAATTTCTTGAATAATCCCCATAGTATTCTTTGAGCTCCCCTACAAATGTTTTGATATGAGAACCTGTGAGCATCATAAATTGTTTTTATATCAGTGTATCGGCTTATGGGTCCCACCGTAAGTTGTGGGAAAAAACATACAAACAAAAATAGTTTTAATGGATTTTTCTGTGTTTCTGCATTTTGCCATAATACATCTAATATATATCCAATAACTTGTGCGGTATAGTATCCCATACCAAGCGCACCCTCTAACGGAAGTTCCTTCAATAGTGGAAAAGCCGGAATCACCCTATTGATCAGCGTTGATCCTAATATCCAAAACGAGCATCCCTTCAAGAGAAACCATATCACTATATTTAGGAAAACAGAAATAATTGCTACGGTAGACACTGTCTTTGTAGCGATTTCATTAGCTCTATTATGTTCTATATATATTGTTGAAACATATGCTATTATGGTAGATGTAATCACGAAAACAATTGTATAAGGAGTTGCAGCCTTAACATAAAAAATTATGCTTAAAAACAGTAAAACCACCCACTGCACCTTTGAAGGAACAACATAATAGAGACATACTCCTATAAGTAAAAACATTAAGAACCAAAAAGATGTAACAGTCATACCACATCACCTTCCACACGAAATAAATATATTCTCTCCATTAATGCAAGATGCACCTTCGGATAGTAAATATTCTATTGTTGGTATTATCTCTGCAACTTCAAGATTTCTACCCATAGGACTGTTCATAGCCGCTTGCTCTTTTAGTATATCCGGCTGATTATCAATATACTTAGTGTTAACCCATGCCGGAGAAATTCCGTTTACTGTAATGCCCTTTGGTGCATATTCTGTTGCTAACGCTTTCACCAACCCCAGCATAGCATATTTTGTCACCACATAATTGCAGCAGTATGCAGGTGCTACATTGTTTACCACATACGAAAGCATCAGTATTACTCTGCCATACTTCTCTTTCGCCATCTTCGGTAAAAATGCTTGAAGAATAAGGACTATAGATTTTAAAGAAATATCGTATTCCTTTTGAAATACATCCCAGCTAATCTTATGAAATTTATTATTCTCACATGGTGGAGCAGGAAAATGTATAATATGAGAGGGGTAATCACAAATATCTCTAATTTGATTCACTAAAGCTAACACATCTTCTTCCACAGCTAAATCTGCTTTTAACAAAGAGATTCTATCTCTACCAATTTTCTCACCTAAATCGTTTAATTCCGTATTCATTGTTCGATAGTGAGCAATAATTTTATCATATCTTTGATATGTACTTTTAATAAAATACATCCCCATATCAGAAGATGCGCCAAGAACCAATAGCGTCATTTTTACTTACCCATTTCTAAAATAATATCGACCATTTCTCCAACGTTTTTCATGGTAACAGCTTTCCCCATGGGAATTTTAAACCCAAATTCTTCCTCTACTGCCACAATTAAGTTAATGTGTTCAAAAGAATCCCAATCTTCAATATCATCCGCAACAGTTGCATCAAAGATTTCAATACTGTCATCATCAAATACTTCTCTAAATACGTTTGTTAGTCTTTCAAAAGCTTCTTCTCTTGTCATAATTTTACTCTCCTTTTTCTTATTTTTGAACAAGCACTTTCATACTCGCTTTGGAAACCACTTTATTATTTTGATTTCGAATCACCACATCCAGAATAATCAAATGTAGGTCATCCTGTTTATCTTTTACAGTAGCTGTAACGAAAAGCTCATCTCCAGCAAAAACAGGTTTTTTAAAATCCACATTTTCTAAAGAATGAATCAGACTATATTTTCCCGGAAGATACATACCTGCAACAGTAGAATACAAAGATGCCGTAAGCATGCCAAATGCAACATGTCTTTCAAACTTTCCTCCACTGACTTGCACGGCATATACATCATCTTTATGTAGTGGGTTTTCATCTCCTGTAATTGCGCGAAATGCATCTTCCATCTCTGGCGTAATTCTTTTTGAAAAGCTTTCTGTCATACCTATTAGAATATCATCATATGTGTATTCATTCATGAAAGCGCCTCCCTGATTCGTGTCACTATTGACCTTGCATCTATCCCATTTTCTTTACGAACAATAGAAATTGTTCCGTACCCCTTAGCAAAGCAATCTTCCAGTCCTATTTTTATCAAGGGTTTCAACACTCCTGCATTAAAGAGTTCTTCCGCAGCCATACTCCCTAATCCCCCTAATACACTATGTTCTTCCACCGTTACTAAATAAGATACTCCGGATGCAAATTTTAAAAATTCTTTTATATCAAATGGTTTTAACGAAAAAACACTTGCTACAGAAGCAGAAATACCTTCTCCTTCTAGCATATGTGCTGCATCCATTACCTCGTTTAAAACAGAGCCTGTTGTTAAAATTCCGACATCACTTCCTCTGCGTAATACATCAATACCACTAGGTGATATCTGATATGTTTCGTCAAAGTAATCTTCCGTTTTCATATTCATTCCCAATCGGACATAGACAGGACCCGGCATTTCGTATGCTACCTTCACTGCCTCATATGCCTGTCGCGGTGTAGCAGGGGATAAAATGTTAAGTTTGGGCAAACTTCGAAGTACCGCCAGATCCTCTGTTGTATGGTGTGTCGGTCCAAGTGCACTTACACTCATGCCACTCCCTGAGCCAAATAATTTCACAGGTGCATTCTGTAAGCATAAATCATCACGAATAAACTCGAACGAACGATATGCAAGAAATGGAGCCGCTGTATATACAAAAGGAATCTTACCACAAAGAGCCATACCGGCGGCGGCGGCTACCATGTTTTCTTCAGCAATTCCAAAGTTAAACGTACGATTCGGAAAATTTCTTTGATACATTAAATCGAGCCCGCCTTCTCCACTATCTGCGGTTAAGTATAGAATCTCTTCATGTTTTGCGGATAATTCCATCAGGCTCCCCATAAATGAGTTTTGCATTCTATACCTCCAATTCGTTTTCTGAAATCTCCAGTTCTTCTAAAATCACTTTCAATTCTTTTTTATTAGGCATTTTAAAATGCCACTTAGGAACCCCCTCCATGATGGAAACACCTTTCCCTTTTATAGTGTTTGCAATCACTATAGTGGGTTTCCCATTAGAAGGCAATAATGTAAAAGCCTTATACAGTTCATCCACATCATGTCCATCACAAACAATCACGTTCCAACCAAAAGCCTTCCACTTTTCTTCCCAAGAAATATATTTCATAGTCTCATCTATGCGACTAGACTTTTGTAATGCGTTACAATCCAGAATTCCCACTAAATTTTCCAATTCAAAAGAAGATGCAGCCATAGCAGCTTCCCAAATAGTCCCCTCCTGACTTTCTCCATCACCAATAAGGCAAAACGTCCTTGCACCTTTGCCATCTAATTTTTGTGCTATTGCCATTCCCACTGCCATAGAAAGGCCATGACCTAAAGAGCCTGTAGATGCTTCTATTCCTACAGTATCGCCAATATTGGGTTCTCCACCGATAACGGCATTCTCCTTCAAATAAGAATCAACGTCCTCCTTTGAAATAAATCCGGCCATCTCTAGCGCTGTATAAAGAGCTAATCCTCCATGCCCTTTACTTAAAACAAAGCGGTCACGATTAGCAAAAGTAGGATTTTTTGAATCACACTTCATGGCACCTTTTACAATCAAGGTATATATAATTTCTACTGCAGAAAAGCATGATGCAAGATGTCCCATTCCACCAGAATAGGCCACCGTAAAAATCCGTTTTCGAAGAGCTTTACAATTTTCTAAATCTGTTTGCTTCATACTTTTGTCCCTATTCTTCACGTGTTACTTCAATTACATGCTGTTGGTTCTTATAATTATCCATTACCATAAATTCCCATGTCGAATTTCCTTCTGCATCTTCTGACTTTTTTTCAAATCCCATTCGCCCATAAAAATCTTTTACCATAGCATTCTTGGCTGTCGGATAATAGTAACCAATAATTTTTTTCACCCCGGCTTTTTTTGCCTTCTCCACCAGTTCATCCATCATGGCAAATTCCATATCTCTCTTAAGCACACGGCAACTCATAAGCCATAGTTCCATATGAAGTTCATCACGGTTATCGCCACCAATTCGTCCAATCACAATACTAACAACACCATTGTCGCCAAATTTATCCGCAAGTTTTCCATATAGTGTAATATGGTCTGCATCGTCTGCAACTGCCTCAATTTCATCCTGAGTATAACGACGAGTAGTCAGATTGAATTGGTTACTTTTATTTGTCAGCTGTGCAATTCGCGACATATATGCCGGAACAAATGTATGAATCTCTCCCTTCATCTCAAGTGACTTCAAGAAATCTTCGTAATTAACAAATGTTGCCTGTAGTTGGCTACGTTTTGCATTCTCCTTATACATCTCAGCTCGCTTTAGATCATCTGAAGATATTGATGTTACTTCAAAAAAACCAGATTTGTCAATTGTCTGAATGTAATGCTCCACTCCTTCTATCTCAGGAATAGCTACTCCTGGGATCTGGCTCTCTACAATTGCACGTTCTGCCGGATTATCATCGACAAAAACATAGCTTTCAGGGAGTAATGCCATCTCATTTGCTGTTTCAATCAAATTTTGGCTCTTTGGATTCCAGTTTGCTTTTATTGTAACAAAATCATCCGGCTTCAAGATACTATCCGGTCTATTCAAACCCGCAAGCGCATTTTCTTTATCATTCTTAGAGTTTACAGTCAAGAGTACACCTAGTTGCTTATGCATTTTGAGATACTCCTGAAATTCGCTATAGGTCTGTGCCAATGAAGTCTCCTGACCAATCTCAATGTTGTCAGCTCCATCATCGCCAACAATTCCGCCCCAAAGGGTATTGTCCATATCCAAGTTGAAGGCCTTCTTGTTTTTTCCATAAATAGACTTCACAATATTAGCCACATTAAATGACAAATAAGGAATAGCAGGTACAGCAACAGCATACTTATACATATGCCAATAATAAGGTGCCGCCCATTTATCAAGGCCATAAGAAGATGAAATATAATTCACATCACAGATATAAATCCCCTCATGTGTGTCAACATAATCATAGAATCTCTGATTCAGTCGAGTCACAAAATTCACGTGTCCGCGATAATCGCTAGCATCTCTGTTTCCCAACAAACGGTAAAAAGGATACTCAAAATTATTTTGAATTATTGGGCAATGATAAGTATCTCGAATATGTTTCCAAAGACCAATAAACTTATTAGCATTTACATCAAGTTTCTCGTCTACAGTCTTACGGTCATTTACCAGTTCTGGCCAGTTAGTAATATTCCGTATACAAGTGCATATAAACACCAAGTCTGGAGCAAATTCCTCCAATTCAGGATTTGAGAACATGCCATCTTCATAGTACATATTGTATTCAGACTCATAAAAAGTTGGTCTGATGCCATAATTCAAGAGAAACAGCTCCAATATATTCTTAATATCGTTGGTTGTCTGTCCACCAAGAATTGCAATCTTCTTGTTAATATAACTCGCATTCTCATCTTCTAAAAGCTGTCGCTTGATTGATTTTTTCTTTTTTAGAACCCATTCGGGATCAAATGGGTAATTTAATTCTTTCATATTTCAATTACCTTCATTTTAATTTCACTGATTTTGGGATACATTAAATGAACTATATAAAAGCTATCACATTTCTCCTGTAAGCACTCTATAAGTTCTTTCCAACCTGTTCTGGCTAAATAGTCTCTATGAATATTTCGATGCCAAAAACGCTCTTTTTCCAAAAAACACTGCATACTTTATTCCACTATAATGCCGCCCAGCACAGTAATCTCCTGTCTCTTCAACAATTCTAGTTCATTTGCAATCTCATTGTACAGAGTTGATCCTGCTTTTTCTACCAATACAACCCCTGACACAGCGTCAACCTTTTCCATCATTTCCGCATTATAAAGAACATTGTCCAAAATGGTAACAGCGATTCCTTCTTTTTCTAAAGCAGCTTTAAGATTTTCGCATACAATGCCGGCTCCAGCACTCAAATTGCATCCCATCAGACCAATACTGTTCAAACCATTTTTCACTGTAGCGATCTTCACTGCAACAAATGCCAGTTCCATTGACTGCTCTACGGAGAATTTACGTTTACCGTAATGCCGAAGGGCATCGATCCATTTATCTACAATGAATTTCTTTCCGGAATCCTTGACGATCACGCCAATCTGAGGAATGTGATATAAATTCTGCAATTCATCAGACGCACGAAGCTTACTGTCAAAAATGTAAACAAAGGCTAAAACTACTACATAGCCAAATGCAAATAATATTGCTCCCAATAACACATATTTTTTGCTCACTGAAGGAGTTGCTACTGTTGCCAGCTCCTCAGTGGCTTCTTTTTGCTTTATTTCTTCCTCTTCAATTCTGTCTTCCCCTGTTAATAAGTCATAATACCTCTGCTGTTCCTCTGTAAATTTTGATTTAGCAGTGGCAATTGCAGTTCTCCCATTACTTACATCATTTCTGTACAACGCCTGTCTATCCATCACATCTACATTCATTATGTTTCCTGAAGTTTCAGATAACAACAATAATGTATGTTCACCCATTTCTGGCACAAGTATTTTCTGCAACTGCTCTATGTAGTTTTTCACTGCAGCTGTTAATTGGTTACAGGTTTCCTCATTCGCCTGCATTATAGTTATCTTTAAACTGTTGCTTTCGAAAGTGCTCTCAAACTTTACCTTTTGATCATTATTCTTAAATGAAATTTCAGAGCTCATTTTCACATCAACCAGTTCACCCACATATGCAGATGTAAGACCAGTTTGTTGTTCCACCCATTTATACAGACCTACATTGTCAATCAAGTCCTCATATATCAACCTGAACTGCTGTGCCAAGTGCTCGTCTTGCGCTTGAACTTTATACACCAACTCTGTCTGCGCAATGCTTAACGGATTCAACTGCATATATGCGGATTCTTGTATATACTTTTCTTTGTAGAAATATTCTCTTTCATCATTAAGTGTAGTCAACACATCTGCCTTTTCACTGTCATTCATAGTATCTTCTATCTCTGCAAGTGTCTTTTCCACTGTTGCCTGATCTGGCTTTGTTTCTTCTACTACCTGTGCCGACTGCTGTACATTGCGGTAAGACCTTGCGTAACTTAGCACGCCCATCAGAACAGCCCCCACAATCATAATTACTAATAAACCCTTCCAGTGGAACAAAATATCTACAATCATATCCCTTAAATCAATCTCTCTTTGTTTCATGCTCTTTTTACCTTTCCAACATTCCCAAGTTACTATCTACTTTCTTATTCGTGCCGGCAAAACTCCTTTTGAAACAATCCATAATGGTAAGAGTTCTGGAAACTCGAAAGTTACTGATATTCTAGAGTCTCTCATGTTTAAATACTCATGATGTTTATATAATTCTGAAAATCATAAATATATTAAAATAATTCTAATATACAATAGAGATACCTGATTAGTATTGGTACCTCTATCAAAATTCACAATTTATAATCTCCAATATCTCATTCCAGATGCATCTAATTCATCCCTGCGATATAAACTCTTTACATCAATGAGTACCTTCTCTTCATCAGGTAGTTCACTTTTAAATAATTCTTTAATTTGCATCATTGACATTGATCGGAATTCGTTATGTCCAACTGCAACGATAACGCAATCTGCCTTAGGTATCTTTGCAAACGGTACCAGTTCTACCCCATATTCCTTTTGAGCAACCGCCACATCCGCCCATGCATCTGTTACTATAGGCTCTATTTCAAACTCTTTCAATCTGTTAATAATATCGACTACTTTACTATTTCTAGTATCAGGACAGTTCTCCTTAAATGTAATACCTAATATAAGGACTGTTGCTTTTTTGGGAGCCATCCCAGCTTCAATCATCTGTTTAATTGCCGCATCCGCTACAAAAGCACCCATGCTGTCATTTACCTTACGACCATTTAAAATAATTTGGCTATGATAGCCCAGCTTTTCTGCTGCATTAGTCAAATAGTACGGATCTACACCGATGCAATGTCCTCCTACTAATCCCGGCTTAAATCCAAGTGCATTCCACTTTGTATTCATACCGGCAATTACCTCGTCTGTATCAATTCCCATCTTATCACAAATCATGGCAACTTCATTCACAAATGCAATGTTAATATCACGCTGACTATTCTCAACAACTTTTACGGCCTCTGCAGTTTTAATCGTCGATACAGGGAAGGTACCCGCTTTGATTACAATGTCATATACTTTTTTTATTTCGTGAGCAGATTCCTCATCCATACCAGATACTATTTTACGAATAGATGTTAATGTGTGTACTCTGTCCCCCGGGTTAATTCTTTCCGGAGAATAACCAATTTTCCAATCCACACCACATTTTAAACCAGATTCTTTTTCAATGATCGGCACACAAATATCTTCTGTTACACCTGGATATACAGTAGACTCAAACACTACAATCGTTCCAGGAGTCAGGTTTTGTCCGACTGTTCTTGATGCCCCTTCTACCGGTCTCAGGTCAGGTGTATTATCGCTATTAACTGGAGTCGGCACCGCTACAATAATAAACTTTGCCTCTTTTAATCTTGATGGATCTGCTGTAAAATCTACAGTGGTCTTACTGATTGCTTCTCCTACCTCGTTGGTAGCATCAATACCGTTTTTATATTCATTAACACGCTTTTCATTAATATCAAACCCTATTACTTGAACATGTTTTGCAAATTCCACTGCAATAGGCATACCCACATATCCTAATCCTACTAATGCGAGCTTTTCCTTTCCGGAAATAAGCCCTGAATAAATATTTTTAAATTCCATCTTTTTTCCCTCCGTTTGTGATATTATTTATCAAAAGTTCCAACCATATCTATGCTGGCAAAGTCCTGCAATGGTAATTGCACTGTTTGTCCTGTCTTCATTGACTTGTAAATTGCTAAAATCATCTCAAGTGCATTACGCCCCGCAACAGCATCAACATAGGGCTTTCTATTTTGTTCTATGGCCTCTATCATATCTGCATAAAGAGGAGTATGTCCATTTCCATATACATTGATAGTAGCTTCCTTTAAATCTCTGGTTTCTAGATCCCCATCTTTTTCATCCGCAAAATCCCATACATCAATGTTGTTCATGGATTTACCACCCAATTTAACAGTACCTGTATCACCAAACATATATAATGTTTCCTCTAAATTCTGAGGATAAACATTCGTGGTTCCTTCAATGGTAGCAATTGCACCATTAGCGAAAGTAACTATCGCCAATCCTACATCCTCTGCTTCGAGATAATCATGTTGCTGCTGACGGGTCTGTCCATATACAGATACCACTTCATCTCCCATCATCCAACGAAGCATGTCAATAGAATGGATACACTGATTCATAAGGCATCCTCCATCCTCAGCCCATGTTCCTCTCCAAGGTGCTTGCATATAATAATCTTTCCCACGATTCCATCTTACATGGATGGAGCCATGAGAAATCTTTCCAAGCCGACCTGCTTCTACCGCCTTTCGAACCTGTTGAACTGCAAGATTAAACCTGTTTTGATGACATGCACACACTTTTACACCCTTAGCTTCTGATCTTCTGATAATTTCTTCCGCATCAGCCATACTCATAGCCATGGGTTTTTCAATTATAACATTAATTCCATGGTCAATACAGTACAACGCAATCTCTGCATGGGCTCCGCTAGATGTTGCAATAGCAATCAACTCCAATTCCGGGTGTTCAGCAATCATCTTTTTATAATCCGTATACTTCGCAATACTACTATCATTTTGAAGATCATGCTTTTCTAAAAGTCTATCAATATTGTCTTTTTCCAAATCGCATGCTGCCACAAACTCAAGTTTATTAAGAAGCACCGCTTTTACGTGGTTTGTTGCAATACGTCCACAACCAATTAATGCATATTTCATTTTTATCTCCTATCCTTCCCTCTTAATTACTTCTTTTAAAGCCTTGACGACTTCTTCAACCTGTTCCTCCGTCATATAAGGATGCATTGGCAAGCTCAAAACCGTTTCACATATTTCTTCTGTTATCGGGCAATCAGCAATAGCACTATCTGTTTTCTCAAATGCCCCTTGCAGGTGCATAGGTTTCATATAGTATACCATTGTAGGAATATTTTTTGCCTTCATTTCATTTTGAACTTTGCTTCTGTCAATGCCGCTTGGCAACTGAATTGTGTACTGCGCCCAGCTACTCAAAAAACCTTCTTTTATCGTCGGAAGAATAAGTATTTTGTCTAAGTCTGCTTCCTTCAATGCCTTGTTGTATATGTTTGCCACTTTATTTACATCTTTTATCTCATACTCTTGGAATGCTTTAAATTTTACTTGAAGTATTGCGGCTTGAATCGTGTCTAAACGGCTATTCAATCCTAAACGGATATTATTGTATTTATCATCTCCTGCTTTTCCGTGCACCGCATAACTTCGTATCAATGCTGCCCATTCATCACTGTTCGTGAAAATCGCTCCACCATCTCCATAACATCCTAAAGGTTTTGCCGGGAAGAAACTTGTTGTTGAAATATCTCCAAAAGAACATGCCTTTCTTCCTCTAATTTCGCCTCCAAAGCCTTGTGCTCCATCTTCCAAAAGAAGAAGTCCATATTTCTCACAAATTGGCTTAATTGCATCATAGTCTGCAGGTTGGCCAAACAAATCCACAGCAACAACTGCTTTGGCTTCATACTTTCCATCTTTCTTTACCCTCTGGATTGCTTCTTCTAACTTTTCGGCGTCCATATTGTATGTATTCTTATCAACGTCTACAAATATGCAAGTGCATTCCTCATTTGCAGGGCATTCTCCACTTGAAAAAAAAGTAAAATCCGGAACGAAGACCGCATCTCCCTTTCCAAGTCCCCAAGCCTTAATAGCCAATGTCAACGCATCTGTTCCATTTGCGCAGGTAATACAATGTTTCACTCCTACATATTCAGCTAATGTTCTTTCTAATTCTGCAACTTCCTGACCTGATATGTAGTGTGCTGATGAGCATACTTTTTGAATTTTTTCATCAATATCCGGTTTTAATAGTTCGTATTGTTTCTGTAAATCCCTAAATTGCACCTTAATATTTCCTCTCTTTCTTCCACGTTGCCATAAAACGCGATAATTATTTCTGACTGTTTAAATTCTTATAAAATTGCAATATTTCAATATCTTTAGTATATAGTTTTATTCATGCTACACTATGGAAAACATTGTCTATTTATATTTCACTATTGCGTATCCTTCATGTGTTACAGAGTTGTCCTGCTTAACTACAATAGTCTCCAGTTTATATATTCCCTTTTCTTCATTTATAATTTCATCAACCTCAACTATTGCTGTAACTGTATCTCCCAAAAAAACAGGCTTTTTAAACTTCAAGGTTTGTTCCATGTATATGGTGCCTTCTCCTGGAAGCCTTGTTCCTAATACAGTCGATATGAGGCTTCCAACCAACATACCATGTGCCACTCTCTGTCCAAAAATACTTTCAGCTCCAGCTACAGCATTCACATGCACCGGATTGAAATCTCCTACAATTCCTGCAAATCCATATACATCTGCTTCTGAAATAGTTTTTGAAAAGCAAGCCTTTTGTCCAATTTCAAGTTTCTTCATATTTCCATTCCACCTTTCTGCGACGGGAACTGATATGTCCTCTGTTCTTTGTTTTCCAGCACTTATCTGCTTCAAGCTTAGTTCTACTTTACAAAAGGTTTTGCTGGATTTCCTGCTACAGTAGTGTTAGGTGTCACTGTTTTCGTAACATTAGCTCCCATTCCTATCACACAATTTGCTCCAAGTGTAATTCTATTTCTAATGCTTGAATTGATTCCAATATACGAGTTTTCTTCCATCTCAACAAATCCTGCAACAATTACACCAGCTGTAATCTCTGTGTTTTTGCCAAGATGGGCTTCATGTCCTACATGAACTAACGCATCCAGTTTTACAAAATCTTCAACAATTGTATCCCCACAAGCCCCCATTGCCACATCATTACACGCACCTATTTCAACACTATTTTTTATTATTACTCTACCAAGTGATGGTATTCTATATTTATTACCTTTTTCATCCTCTGCAATTGTAAAACTATAATCTCCGATAACTGCGTTTTCATTGCAAAGAAAATCATTTCCAATAATAGCATGTTTAATCACGGTTCCAGCCAGTATAACAGCGTTATCTCCAATAATAACATCGTGCCCAATGATTACTCCGGGTTCTATATATGCATTCTTACCGATAACAACATTTTGGCCTATGTAATATCCGCCATCTGTTAAGGTATATCCTAATTTCTGTTCCTCACGTCTCTTTTTTTCTACATATGCTGTTGCAAATTTAGCATAGGCAAGTTGCGGATTGTCAGAAAACCTAAAATGATTTTTTTCTAACAATCCTTTTGGCACCTCTATACCATTTTCAATAAACACTAAACAGTTCTCATGACCTTGTAAATTAACAAGCATTTGTTCTATTTTTTTTGAAATATACATCATTGTATTATTTCTAGGTGCCCCAATATACGAAGCTCCTTTAACTTGAAAATCATTATTCATTTAAAATTATCTCCTCATTTTAAAATTCTATAATACTATTCATCATATTGCGTTATATTTATAACAATATATTCCACTCATCAACAATCTAAAAATGCTTAATTAATTATGGCATTATACATATCTAAAAGAATTTTTTCTTGGGTACTCCAATTATAAACTTCTTCTATTGCTCTTCTGCCATTTCTCCCCATTGCAACTGCTTCTTGAGGATTATCGAAAATATACTGTATTGCCTTAGCAATGTCTTCAACGCTTCGACTATCAACTGCTATACCACACGAATATTGATTAACAATTTTACTCCAGATTCTATAATTAGTGCAAATAACCGGAATACCTGCAGCCATTATTTCGAATATTTTTGTATTTCCAAGGGTTCCTTCCTCCTTTATCTGTGTACATTCGTTTATAGCCATTCCCGCAATTGATTTCTTATATTGTTCTTCAACCTCCAAGTGTGAAATTTTACCAAGGAATTCTACATTTTGCCATCCTGTGGTATTCTTAAGTGCACTCAAATACTTTTCATCTACTGGCCCTGCTAAACGGTATTTTACTCCGTTTACTCTTTGTATTGCAGCTATTATTCTCTCGTGACACCATTGTGAACTTATCCCTCCAGCAAAGAAAACATAATTTGATTTTTCTGTAGCATTATTTTGAGGTTTAAATGCACCGATTACCGGATAATTAGTAATCATATATACATTAGCATTAATATTTTTTAATTTTGTCACCAACGCAGGTGTAACTGAAACAAGTGATTTACACTTTTTTAACATATATTTTTGATATACATCAAATCCATAAGAAACAATTCTTCTCAGTGGAAAAGGGATCCATTCTTTGTCCATAATCTGCTCTGACGTATCTTCATGTGCATCAAAAATGACCAACTTATTATTCCTATTTATTTTATTAATTAATTGCATTAATTCTGGATCATGTAGATGATATACTGCTGCATTAATTTCTTTTATCTTTTCCCAAATGCATTTCATAGAATTAATCATTCGGTCTTTTCTATTTTGGGGAACATAACCTGTAGAAATTATGTGAACCCCATTCTTTACTTCATCTGGCATATCATCATTGACAATTAGATATACTTCATATCCGTTTTGGGCTAATGAGGTACATTCTTTTTCAAAAATTCTAATATCGTACCGTGTATGCGCACTTGTCACGTGGCAAATTTTCATCATTAAACTCATTCCTTTCACTATGGGAAAATATCTACTTCTTTATAAATTTAATACCTTTTATATAGTTACTAGCAATATTTTCCTTGTCATTAAATTTATTTCAAATTATATATATTACTTTTAAAAAATGGGTAACATATATTCATTCTCCTTACTCACGCACTATACCTTATCTTACTGTTAATTATTTTACAGTTTCTTGGCGAGATGAATTGAAACCTAAAATAATCAATATACCTAATTTAAGAATATTACTAACAAGGACACTGACGCAAAATCCCATTAGGCCATATACTCTTGCTAGTAATAATGCTAAGCCTACATAACAACATAATACAGAAAAATTAATAACTAACTGCCATTTCATACTACAGAACTTAAGAATAAACGGATTTAACACACTTGATATCATGGTAATCATTGCAACAGCTGTCATTATCGGAACATAATACATAGATGCATCAATCCAATCCGGATAAAGTAACTGTAGCGCAGGATGTGCTAATAAAATACAAAGCTTGTATCCAACAACTGCTGTAACAGATGCGCTTCCAATAACTATTAGCATTAACTTTTTTGACACAAATTCTTTTTGAGAGATATACGACAAAATGACAGCATTAATTGGAGCAACCGCAGAGCTTACAATTTTGCCGAACAATGTTGATGCATAATATACCGAAACGGCTGTTGCTCCTATCATTGGATAAATTATCATTCTATCTGCATAATTCAATAAATTAACCAGTACTGAAGCTATTACTAGAAGTACAAGTTCTTTCCCTATCCTAAAAAAATATTTAGTTCGTTTAGCTTTTTCAGACACAATAGAGCTTGTCTTAGCGATATAAGCCATCGAAAAAGACATTCCTAAAATATATACTATTTGCCAATGTCCCCATAAAAAATAAAGAAATAATCCTAGCAGATATCCCAAAACCATTATTAAATTATTTACAACTATGCCCTTAAAATTCAATCTAATCCTAAATGTTACTATTGCATATTCTCTATAGGTCCATATTATAGCCATTATAACTACAAAAATATAGTCTATAAATTTAAGACAGTATTGAATTGAAGAAATTCCAACTACAATAGCCGATACTATCATTTCAGCAAATATCAATAATTGAAAATCTCCACATATCTTTTCCTTTTCGTAGTCTTGATTTCTGATTAATCTTATATTATTTAAAGAATTACCCAAAGACCCGGAAACAATCGTTACCAAAGATATAACCGTAAGTATTGTTCCGTAGTTTTCATTTCCTTCTTTCCTCGCTATTAATGGAAAAATCACCAATTGCAAAATCATAAGTGGTAAAGCAGTTGCGCATATATTTAATACCATATCAACTATAATTTTTTTATATTTCCTTATCATCACGCATTCCCTTATCGCAATATCTATACAACCAGAACATAAAAATCATAAGAGCACCGCCTCCACCTAAAATCCAAGTAAATAAGGCTGAGTCATTTAAATTATAGACCATCACAGTCACAATTGGAATAACAATCTGTTGAGAGATTCTTTTTGTAAGCTTTTCAATACAAATAAGTAACCAAATTACGATAATAGAAAATATCACTACTCCAAATATTCCGAAATTTGCATATGCATCTCCCCAATACCCTGTATTACAATGGCTATTTGGAACTCCCAAATATTCAGCAATTATTTTGGGAGCCTCCAATTCATAGGGAGATTGTATATTTAATAAATGTCCGATTGTGTTATCAGCAAAATGCAATAACTCATTTTGGCTAAAATAATCATAATAAGCAAATTTTATTGTTGCCGGTACAAATAAAGTCCGCCTAATACCATATGAAAGAAAAGAATAGACTCCAAACTGCTTGTACATAACCGTTGAGACAACAGCCAACAGTATCAGTCCTATGGGCATAGCATTTATTATATTCCACTTTTTTATTCCCCAATAAATACCCAGAACTAAAATCAAAGAAAAAAGTGTGCTTTTATTAGCGTAAATCAAAAAAAAGAACAATTGCATACTAATACTTATTAATACCATAGGCCACTTTTTATGGTATAAACCAGTTATACAAATAAAAATACATACTATTTTAAATACCCACGGTACAATATAGTTAAAAGGGAATGTATAACTTATACCACTACGTATACTATACACATCCACTAAGTTAAATGCCGCTAAAGACGGATAACCATACTTTATAAAAGTATACATAAACGCAGTGATTAGCAAAAAAAATATCAAAATTTTATAAAATGTTTTTGCCCATGCAGGCTTTATTTCTAATATTTCACGTTCATGCAAATAATAACATTTCGCAATTATTGACTGCATACAGTAGCATAAAGTAACCGTTATCATGTATTTGGTGTTTCTATCCGAGTAAGAATATAGTGTCAGCATAGGTATATACATAATCACTAATTCAACAGATAATGTAATACTAGTCAAGTTGTTTATTTCATAGTATGTGAAAAAAAGCACAATAAACAACATACAATATGAATAAATCACCTTTTCCATATTGAAAATGTATTTTAAATTCATGTAATAAGAATATATTGGCGAAATATATCTACAAAAAACTATATCCAATGCAATTTTATACACCAATATCAATATTACATATATCCATTTTGAATTTGATAACTTTATATTTCCAATTTTTATAGTCATATTAATCCTACTAGATCAACCCACTTTGAATTGATGCGTACCATATCATCAACTACCAAAATTAAGGTTTTTATCATATTATACCTTATTAGCTTTCTATTTAGTGAATTTTTCGATAGCCTCGACAATTTTCGTTGCCGAATGACCATCACCAAAGGGGCGATAATCTTTATCTATTCTCTGTGTAGCTGACAATTTTTCTATTATATCTTGCGCATTAGGCTTTGCCAGTTGATTACGATTTCCCACCATAGTCTCTGGCCAGCATACAAAATTAAGAATTGTAACACACTGCTTATTTGCGAAAAAAGCCTCTCTTTGCAGTCCTCCCGAATCCGTCACTATTTTTTTTGCATGATTTACAAGATAAATGCTTTCCAAATATCCAACAGGCTCCGTCAATATTATATTTCTAAAATGGAATTGCTCCTGCAACCGCAAGGCTCTCTCTTTATTTCGTGGATGTACTGGATAAATAGTTGGAACATCTAAAGATTCCATTGCTTTAAAAATTTCTAAAAGTTCATTATCTTTGTTGGTGTTTTCCTCTCTGTGACATGTAAGATAATAATAATCTTTAGGTATATTGGTTTTATTTCCTTCTAACAAATCCATTTGAAAGCCTTTTTTTAATTTGTCCTTATATGTCACAAATGCATCATACATTGGATCTCCCACTAGCTGCCCCTTTTCAGCCAATCCTTCAATCATCATACTATCCATGCCACTTTGTGTACTTGCCAGAAGTAATGAAGAAATATGATCTGTGCAAATTCTATTAATTTCTTCTGGATTATTCATATTATGAGTTCTAGCTCCTGCCTCCACATGACATATTTTAATATGAAGTTTAGCCGCCGCCAATGCTGCTGCTAAAGTTGAATTAGTATCCCCATATAATAATAACCAGTCAGGCTGTTCTTTAATTAAAACTTCCTCTATGGCTATCATCATTTTTCCTGTCATCGTTGCATGCGATCCTCCTGATATGCCCAAATTGTAATCAGGATTAGGAATCTCAAGTTCTTCAAAAAACTTTTCAGACATATTATAATCATAATGTTGTCCAGTATGTATTAATATTTCTGTGTGTTTTTTTCTTAATTCATGTGATATCATTGCTGCCTTAATAAACTGAGGGCGGGCTCCAACCACAGTAACTATTTTCATATTAACCTCCTAAACAAGCTTTAATCAGCTCTCTTTTTTTCAATTCATTAATTCATGCAAATCTTTTATATTGGACTCCATTAAGCTATATCGCTCATCATTTGCACAATAAATATAATTTTTTACAGTCTCAGTTATGCTTAATTCCGTGTTATGATACCAAAAGGCATGCGTCAGAATTTGAAGCCTATCATATTTACCAGACTCAATTATTTCTTCAATTGGTTCTCTCCACCTGCATCTGCTATCTGACAAGTATTTAAAATCATCAAAAAAAGGGTGTCCATATGCATTTATTAATCCAGGTATAACAAGATTCGAATTAAGAACTTTCTTATTAGGTCTATGCATTGAAAATGTTGTAACCGGATAATCTATGATATCAGATAGAATCCTTGCTTCTCTAGATATAAAATGCTTTAACTCCCTTTCATCACATTCATAAGCCGTTTCATCAAAATGAAGTCCTATTTCGTGTCCCATTCCTACCAGTTCGTTTATATAGTCCAGAGATCTTTTTGATGCGACATTATAAAAGTCTGTATTTAAAAGTAAAAAGAAGGTTGACGTTATTTTCTCTTCTTTCTCTATTGTTGCTAATTTAACAGCCTTTTCCAGACTATTGTCTACATCATGTCGTAAAATGACACATTTATTTGTGTGCCTGTAATCATGATAATTTCTAAATTTGTAACCATTATCAGTTAATAACCCTATTAACCTTCTATAATCGTCATAAGTAAACTTCATATTATTACATCCTATCCTTTTTTACAGCTGCAGGTATTCCGTACGCCACCTTATTATCTTCTATACTTTTTACAACTACTGATCCCATGCCAATCATTGTATTATTGCCAATTTGGGTCTGATTTTTTAACACGCTCGCAACTATATATGAATTTTCCCCCATATGTGCGCTTCCATAAAGTTGGGAACAAATAATCGTGGAATCCTTTTCTATATAATTATTATGTCCTATATGAGACGAGGGAGAAATTTTTACACCATCTTCTATTACAGTATCATCAATAGTTCCCCTTGCTATATTTACATGGCTTCCAACAAAAACATTATTTCCAATAGTAACTCCCCCATAATGTTTTATCATGTCCTTTTTATGATTTGCATCTTCTGAATATGCAAATCCGTCTTCTCCAATGACTGTGAGGGCTTGTATCTCGCAATTTGAGCCTATACTTACTCTATTTTTTATGACCACATTGTCTGAAATAACTGTTCCACTACCAATCGTTATCTCCCCAATGATTGAACAGTTATTACCAATCACTACATCATCATCTATTTGTACCTGGTTCCCTATTACCGTATTCTCTCCCACCGTATTAGAATCTGGTTTTTTATAAAAAAAATGTTCAAGAGTTGCAAAAAATGCAGCTTTTACATTATTGCATATCAAAACGGTTTTTGCCTTAGGCATAACCCCTATCGGAGCTATACATACATCTAACTCATTAACAATTTTCTTGGCATTGGCGTCATCCTTTATCCAGGTTAGGGAATTTCTTTTATATTTATTTGCCGATGAAAATCCATCGATTATACAATTTTTTTCTCCAATAATGTCGACAAGATATTTATTGTCTTCTAAATACTTTATAATTTGGGATAAATTTAAACTTTTATTATCATTCATAGAACGCCCTATTATCCAATTATCTTAAAATGGTAAACGATAATTAAATTTCCTTTCTCTCAGTTAGCACTGACTATTTATCTTTGTTTCTAAAGCACAACATGTTTAAACGCCGTTGGTAAATATTCCCTTAAAAGCAGTCCCTCATTTCATTTTAAAATGTCTGCCAAATCAGTAGTAAGTTTTTTAAAGTCATAATTTTCAGCTGCAATGCGTGCATTTCTACAATAACTGAGGTATTCTTCTTGTGGCATTTTTCTCATCTGAAGTATTTTATCAGCTATGTTCTCTATGCTCGAATCTTCAATATCTATTCCAGCTTTCCAGATAGTTATAGGATTGTATTTAACATTAAGATCCGAAAAAATGGGTTTTCCAGCCGCAAAGTAATCAAACAACTTATTTGCACTTAATCCAAATCTAAAAAGTGGAGAGCTTTCACCATGCATATAATTCAAATCAGCTCTGCTAGTAATATATGGAATATATTTTTTGTCTACTCGACCTTTAAAAATAACATTATGAATGTTCTCTTCTATTAATCTCTGTTCCAAATAACTTTTTTCGTTTCCATCCCCCCATATTAAAAATTTGATTGTTTCATCCTGAATTCTTTTTGCCACATCCAAAAGAATTCCTAGATTATTAACTTTTCTAACAGACCCTGTATAGACAATTTTATAGATCTTATCATTTTCAAGATCATCATCTTGAATAGTATATTTTTCCCTATTCTCGTCGAATGCGCTTAAGTCCACTCCATTATTAATAAAAAAGACTTTTTCTTTAGGCACTTTATTTTCCCAATGTTGTTCTTTAATATAGTCATAAGCACCATCCATGGTAAAAATTACCTTATCAGCATGCGTATATATCCATTTTTCTAACCTTCTTAGAAGCATTACCGGAATACTTTTTTCTTTTGCAATTCCATATACAATTAAAGACTCAGGCCAAAGGTCAGCTATTTCTGCCACACCTAAACAACGATATTTTTTTGCAAGAGCAATTCCTGTTGCGCAACTCATAGGTGGCATTGATGTAGCAACAATTGCATCAGGTCTGGCATAATGTTTACATACGCTTCTAAGTTTCAAGGCAAATTCACACATATTCCAAATTCTACTTATACCATTTCCATGATAATTTCGGCATTTTACTAATACATAATGAACCCCTTCCTCCTCAACCTCTTTGTACTTGTCCTCATCATCGATAAGATTTATATCAGAATTATGTACGGTACTTGCCGCAAAAATCAACACTTCGTGTCCCATTTTCTGAAGGTATTTAGCAAAATTGGTTTGCCTTATTAATGGGTAAAATCGGGGTGGTACTGCATAATGATTAATAAGCCATATTTTCATAACTAATGTCTCCTTAAATTAATAAAAATTTTTTGATACTATTTTGATTAGTCCATTGAGTGAACCTACTCCGTATGTAACATGAAATATTGGGAATAAAATAAATACCCATAAAAATTCTTCTATTCCATCCGCCAATTTTATAGAAAAGTATATATCAAGTGCAAAATACACCAGCAATTCGAATAATAAAACAATCCAAAATAGTTTACATGCAATGCCTAAAATCGGCAATACAATAAGTGATAGAACAAACAATAATGGGACGAAATGTCTCATTCCCATGGATCCCGGACATAATTTCATAGTAATAATGTTCCACGTTCCATTTTTTATTGCCATATCCACAATTCCTTTTATACTATCTCTACAGTAATAGGAAAAGTGTATATCAGATGCCAAATATATTTTTTCCCATTTTTGCGGATTCGGTAGTTCGTTTCATTGTCCTGATTGCGCGTTAGCCATTCATCGTAGCCACGCAAATCTTTGAAAACTTCACATCTAAACGCCCCAAAGGGCACAATATCTACATAACCTAATTTTCCATTTGTTCTAAATTCTGAATTACCTACCCCGAATCTGCTCGAAAGCATTTTGGCAATTGTTTTTCCTACCGTTCCATTGCTTTTAGTTTCAGCTATTCCTCCAACATTGTCAGCTTCTGTTGTTTGTAAATAATATATGTTCTTTGATATATAATCTCTATTGTACTCAGCATGTGCATCAAGTCGAATAATATATTTTCCCTTCGCTGACTTTATTCCAATGTTCATTGCATACGGAACTGTTTTTTTGCGGATTATCCAGGCATCTGAGTATTGTGCTGCATAATTATTAATTATTTTTTGCGTTGTCACTAGACAAGTCATCCACAAAAATCCATTCCATTTTGTCTTTTGAATAGTCCTGCAATAACAATGACTCAATACACTTGCCAATATATTTTTCCTCGTTGTAAACAGGCATTACAATTGATGCAAAAGCATTTTCCATCATTTATTTCCTCTTAATTTATCTTTTTTAAAACAGCATAAATCGTTCTAAACATAGTTCCTATATCCATTAGGACATTAAATGTTTTAATACTCTCCAAATTATACCTCATTTTCTCTGGAAGTACTTTTTCGATATATACCTTATCTACATCCTCTACATCCCTCAGCAATTCTGCTTCATCCTTGTATTTTATACTGGCTTCCGATGTCACTCCTGCGGGCAGAAGTAGAGTTGCGTACATTTCTGGCGTATAAAATTTTACGTAATGTGTGCTTTCCGGTCTGGTTCCTACCAGTGTCATATCCCCCAAAAGAATATTAAGCAATTGCGGAAGTTCATCCAATCGATATTTTCGTAGTTTCTCACCAATTTTAGTGATTCTACTGTCGTTCTGTACCGTTACTTGCGTACCAATCTTATCAGCATCAGCTACCATCGTACGAAACTTGAAAATGCGGAACACCCGTCCATATTGCGTCACTCTCTCCTGTCTGTAAAACACACCACCCTTTGAATCTGCTACGATCATAACAGATAAAATCACCAAAATCGGCGATACCAGGATCAGTAACACAGTTGAGACAACGATATCGAACATCCGCTTCAGCAGCAAACTTCCTCTTCTTTTATTCAAATACTCATAGTATGGACGTACAGCTTCCGTTTGCATCATTTTCGGAAGATCTTCCCATTTCCGCAGCATAACTATTATCCTATTCCTTAGAGATATTGTTTTACGATTTCAGTATACTTCTTAATGATATAATTCACTTCTTCATCCGTCAATTTCGTATGAAGAGGAAGTGTGATCTCGTTTGCGAACCTCTGATATGCATTGGGGTAATCCACAATAGTAAACCCTAGATTCTTATATGCAGTCATCATCGGCAACGGCTTGAAATGCACATTGCAGGCAATCTCTTCTTCTGCCATTTTGATGATAATTTCATTTCTCTGTTCCAAGGTAATCCCTGGTACTCTGGTAATATACAGATGTCCGGAAGATTGATGTTCCGAAGTATAATGATTCAGCGTCTCGATTCCCAAAGGCCGGAATGCCGCATCATATGTTGTAATAATTTCTTTTCTTCTGGATAGTAATCCTGAATACCTCTTCATCTGTGCAAGTCCGATTCCGGCCACAACATCCGTCATGTTGCATTTATACCATGGACCTACAATATCATATTCCCATGCACCTAATTGTGTCTTAGCAAGAGCATCTTTTGATTGTCCGTGTAAAGACAATAACTGATACTGATGATAGATTGTTTCATTGTCCACCCCGGGGATATCACGCCAGGTGACAGCACCGCCTTCCGCAGTTGTGAAATTCTTCACTGCATGGAAACTGAAATTAGAAAAGTCTGCAATACTCCCTACCGGCTTATCATGCCAAGCTGCCCCAAAAGCATGTGCCGCATCTGCCATTACGATAATTCTGCCGATTGCCCTCTGGATCTCATTTGCCGGACGAAACATCTTCTCTTTATCCTTTACGATAGAGAAGATTCTGTCATAATCGCAAGGTACTCCTCCCAAATCTACCGGGATGATCACCTTTGTCTTCTCTGTAATTGCTTCAGCCAGTTTGTCATAGTCCATTTCCAGAGAATCTGCCTGTGTATCAACCAATACAAGTTTTGCTCCCACGTGGCATACTACCGATGCGCTGGCCGTATAAGTGTATGCGCTGGTGATGACTTCATCACCCTCTCCTACGCCTAACAAACGCAAAGTCATCTCTGCGCACGCTGTCTGGGAATTCAGGCATACTGCCCTACTTGTTCCGCAAAAGGTTGCTACTTCTCTTTCCAATTCTTTTGTCTTAGGTCCTGTCGTGATCCAGCCGGACTTCAACGCTTCTGTTACCTGTGCAATTTCTGCATCTGTAATATCCGGTGGTGAAAATGGTATTTTCATTTTAGTTTTATCCTTTCATCTGATATGTCGGTACGATCTCTTTAATATCCTCACGGATCCTATCCGTCTCGTCATAAGCATCTTTATAAATCTTGTCCAACTGCTTTTGAAATACTTCATCATCGAATTCGATGGGTTTTCCGATATAGATCATCTTATTGGCAGTCTTCTTCAATCCCTCTTCGTTCATGAGGAGTTCCTCGTACATCTTCTCTCCGGGACGCAATCCGGTGAATTTGATCTCGATATCCTCTCCCGGCTTGTATCCGGACAGCTTGATCAGGTTCGTCGCCAGGTCTACGATCTTCACCGGCTCTCCCATATCCAATACGAATATCTCTCCGCCTCTGGCGTAGGCACCCGCCTGCAGTACCAGAGATACTGCCTCCGGTATCGTCATGAAGTAACGGATAATATTGGGATCCGTTACCGTAACAGGGCCGCCTTCTGCGATCTGTTTCTTGAACAGTGGAATGACACTGCCGTTACTGCCCAGTACGTTACCGAAACGCACTGCCACGAAATTCGTCTGCGACTTACGGTTCATCATCTGGATCACCATCTCGCACATTCTCTTGGAGGCGCCCATGACATTGGTAGGATTCACCGCTTTATCTGTGGAGATCAGCACAAACTTCTCCACACCATACTTATCTGCTGCCTGTGCGGTACGGTAGGTACCGAAGACGTTGTTCTTGATCGCCTCATTGGGGCTGACTTCCATGAGGGGCACATGCTTATGGGCAGCCGCATGGTAGACAATGTTCGGACGATATCTGCGAAAGATATCTTCGATGCGTTCCGTATTGCGTACAGAAGCGATCAACACTACCAGATCCAGTGTCGGATACTTACGCATCAGTTCCTGTTGAATATCATAGGCGTTGTTCTCATAGATATCGACGATGATCAGCTGTTTCGGCTGATGACCGGCGATCTGCCGGCACAGCTCGCTTCCGATGGACCCGCCACCACCGGTGACCAGTATGACCTTATCCTTCACATAGTTCAGGACTTCTTCCGTATTGATCACTATCGGATCTCTTCCTAAGAGGTCTTCAATCTCCACCTCTTTTAATTTAGCCACGGAGACATCTCCGTTGATCAGCTGATACATACCGGGCAGGGTTCGCATCTTGCATCCGGTCTCTTTACAGATATCCAGGATCTCTTTTTTCACATGGGTATTGGCAGAGGGAATGGCGAAGATGATCTCATCCACATTGTACTGTCCTACGGCGTCTGCAATCTTGTCTCTGCCACCGACAATAGGCACGCCCCGGAGGAATTTACCATGGCATCCCGGATTATCATCGATAATGCATTTGGGATTGAGATTCAAGTATCGGCTGGTCTCAATTTCCTTTAAGATAGCATTTGCCGCTGCTCCGGCACCGATGAGCATGACATTGCTGCCGTCCTTTTTCACCCGCAATTCTGCCCTTTTGGAATTGATCAGGCGTAAGATCCGGTAACTGAACCGGATCACCGTAGTCATTCCGAATAGCAGAAACCAATATAAAACATAGTAGCTTCGGGGCATCTTCTGATTCAGGATATGGCACAGGATCATCTGTGCTATACTGGCACAGGTGGTAGCGAATACAATATTCAGCAGTTCCGTCGCGCTGGCATAGCGCCATACACTTTTGTACAGCTTCCATAATGCGAAGAAGAGTAATGTTAATATGATATTGTAGACAATAATATTTTCAAATTTGATAAGGTATTCCTGAGGGATTCCCTCAAAGCTGAAATCGAAACGGATGTATAATGCGGCAAAAGATGCCACAACGATAGACATAATATCTAACAGGATCAGTGCAAGGATTCTGTTAATGGGTATTTTCAAGAAATTCTGCTTCATCTTCTTACTTCCCTTTCGGTACATATAAAAATAATCATAATTCATTTTATTGTACCACGTAGGGAAGTAAAAAGCAATTTTCACATAAGAATCCACAAAAAATTAAGAAATCCTCACTGCAGCCCGGGAGTTTGACACTTCTTTTTTTAACATTTTAATGCAAATCCTTTATTTAAGCCATCTATGTCTTATTTTTTGTCAAATTTTATGTTTTTATAGTGCTACTTTGTACGCTTTGTTGTATAATAAAGAAAATGGATTTTATTTATAGAAGAAAAGCGTTATGTATGTATCTATCACTGGAAATAAAGGTAATCAGGATGTTTATATCAAGCAGTCCTACCGCAAAGATAACGGTAAAACTTCTTCCCGCATCTACAAAAAACTCGGGAAGTACAATGATCTTCTGGCACGGTTTTCCGGAAACGAAGCCGCCATGATGGACTGGGCGAAAAAAGAAGCGGAAAAAGAAACTCTGCTCTACAACCAGCGAAGGGAAAAAGTTACTGTTTCCTTTTCCCCTCTTGCCCGTATCCCACTGGACGAAGAGCGTCTCTTCAATGTCGGCTATCTGTTCCTACAGCAGCTCTGCACCGATCTGCGGCTCGACAACATCTGCAGAAATATCCGTAACCATCACAGGTTTACTTACGATTTCCATGCCATTCTTACGGACCTGATCTATGCCAGGATCCTGTCCCCTTCCAGCAAGCTCAGCAGCTTCTCTTACTGCCAGTCCCTGCTGGAACCGCCAAAGTATTCCCTGCAGAATCTTTACCGTTCCCTTTCCGTTCTTGCAGAAGAATCGGATTACATTCAGGAAGAGCTTTACCAGAACTCCAACTTTGTCCATCCGCGTAACTCAAAAATTCTTTACTACGACTGCACCAACTATTATTTTGAGATTGAAGCGGAAGATGGCATGAAAAAGTATGGCAAAAGCAAGGAACACAGACCCAATCCCATCGTGACCATGGGGCTTTTCATGGATGCAGACGGCATCCCCCTTTCCTTTGACCTGTATCCCGGAAACCAGAACGAACAGCTCACCCTGAAGCCTCTGGAGACGAAAGTGATCCGGGATTTTAACTGCAGCGAGTTTATCTTCTGCTCCGATGCCGGGTTTGGCAGTAAGGGCAACCGCTTTTTTAACAGCTTTGGAAACAGGTCTTATGTGATCACATATTCCCTGAAAAAAATGAAAAAGGAAGAACGTGAGCTGGCGCTCCTGCCGACACAGTTCAAGGTTCCGGGGTCAGATAAGTTCATAGACATTTCCACGCTGGATGAAACCGACCCCGAAGTATATAACACCGTTTATTACAAAGAATACCCCATTGTCACGGGAGATATGGACGAAACTGTTATCATCACATACTCCCCGAAATACAAGGCATACCAGCAGAGGATCCGGGCTGGTCAGATCGAACGTGCCATCAGGATCATGCAGTCCCCGGATAAAGCCAGGAAAGGAAAAAATCCTAACGATCCTTCCCGTTTCATTCAGAAAACAGCAGTTGCCGGTGACGGAGAGATCGCACAGAAACAGATTTTCCAGCTGGATGAAGAGCGTATCCGGGAAGAAGCCATGTATGACGGTTTCTATGCAGTGGTAACGAACCTGGAAGGAGATGTCCGTGAAGTCATCAACATCAACAGACGCCGCTGGGAGATCGAAGAAAACTTCCGGATCATGAAAACAGAATTCGAAGCAAGACCTGTTTTTGTAAGACGGGAAGACAGCATAAAAGCACATTTCCTGACCTGTTACATCAGTCTTCTGGTGTACCGACTGCTGGAAAAAAAGCTTTTAGAAGAATTCACCTGCAGCGAAATTTTGAAGACACTCCGGGAAATGAATATGACCCTGCTGTCCAAAGACAGCGGCTACATTCCTTCCTACAAACGCACGAAACTGACAGATGCCCTGCACACAGCCTTCGGTTTCCGAACGGATTATGAATTCATCTCGAAGGCAGATATGCAGACAATCATCAAAGAAACAAAACAGAAAAAATAGCACAATTTACAAAATAGTACAATATCGATGCAAAAGCCAAAACAGCCACACCCCTGATAAACACCGGGGTTATGGCTGTTTTTGGCTCTATAAAGTGTCAAAGATGGGATTTTAATCAATTTAGGCTACAAGTACAAGCTTTTATTTATTATCATAGAAATTCTTAAGAAAAAACTTCAAGGAGAACATACCTATGAACACTTTAAAAGATTATATTTCAGAGTATCTCAACTATTGTGAATATCGTAAGCAGCTGAATTTCAAAACAATTAAAGCATACAAAATTGACTTAAATCAGTATAACAGCTTCTGCCTAGATATTTCTGACCCTTTCTCCAAAAAAGCTGTAGATTCCTATATTACAGAATTGTTCAAACATTACAAATCCAAATCCGTCAAACGTAAAATTGCCAGTCTGAAAGCTTTTTTCCATTATCTGGAGTATACGGAGTTTTTAGCGCAAAATCCCTTTGACAAACTGGATGTATATTTTCGCGAAGCCAAGCTTCTTCCCAAGACTATCTCATTTCATTCTATTCAGAAGTTCTTATCCGTACTCTACGCGCAGAAAATGCAGACCGTCTCTGCCTATCAGTTCAAATGCTGTCTGCGTGACATTGCCGTAATTGAATTATTATTTGCCACAGGGATGCGTATTTCAGAGTTATGTTCTCTGAAGCCTTCGGATATTGATTTAGAGAACAACACTGTACTGATCTATGGGAAGGGCTCTAAAGAACGTATTCTGCAGTTTGGGAATTGCGAGGTCATTTCTGCCCTGGCAACATATCAAAGCACCTTTAAAGCGGACATTTCTGCCTGTGGGTATTTTTTTGTCAATAAAAGAAAGCAGAAATTGTCTGATCAGTCCGTCCGTTTTATGATTAACCGTTATGCTGCTCTCGCCGGAATCGAACAACATATCACACCTCATATGTTCCGCCATTCTTTCGCCACCCTGCTGTTAGAGCAGGATGTAGACATCCGCTATATCCAGAAAATGCTCGGACACAGTTCTATCAGCACGACAGAAATCTATACTCATGTGTCCAGTGCTAAGCAGAAAGATATTCTGGTGAATAAACATCCTAGGAACTTTATGGTGGTTAATGAAGGATAATTTCTAATTATCTTACATTAATGAATAGGATGGACGAATGAAAAATATAGACTTATTTAGTTTCGAATTTGTTGATCGTGAAAATGAAAGAATGGTAGTAAAAAACTTTATACTATCGCCTGCCACCGATAATGTATTATGGATTCATGGAGAAAGTGGTGTTGGAAAGACTGAATTGGTAACCTATTTTTCTTCCTGCTTTTCGAATTACAAATACATGCATATTAATCCTGTTAAGACCCAAACGACTAGCTATTTTTCTGCACTTACTAAAGAACTTGAAAAAGAAAAATCCTCGTTACCCAATTTTATTCAAAAAAACTATAAAGAAATAAGAGACTTAGCCAAAGATACTATTTCTGAAATTAATTTGAAGACTAAATTCGTATCAGGAGCATTAGAAATAGGTGAAAAAATTTTTATTGATGTTAATGGAGATTTTTTTTCAACAGCCAACGTTCTTACTCGATATATAAGTAAGTTATCAAAAAAACAAATGTACATTTTTATATTTGATAACTTTCAACAATGCGATTTAAATTCACTAGAAATAATACAAGAACTTTGCGGAAATCTTTTAGGAACAGATAACATAAAGTTTATTTTCATTACAACAGATGGTACTATATCGTCTGATTCAGAAGTTATCGAATTTTTGGCAGAAAAAATACCATCATTACCAATCATAATTAAACCATTTGAAGAAAAAGATTTTTTTTTAGATATCCTATTGAATATTTATAAATTAGATAATATTACAAGGGAGGAGTTAGAATCTTTATTTAAGATATGCAATGGGACACCTGAAAAGCTAAAAATTTTTTTACGAAATATGTATTTGTCAAAGGGCATTGAATATGATTGTAATAGTACGCTAGCACGTTTGATACCTTCAATATTTAATGAAACATTGAGCAAAGGCGTTGATAATGTTGATTTGGAAGCACTAGGAATTATTGATAAGCTAGTATTTAAGATAATGATTTGTTGGAATGAAGTAATATCAATCCCTCTCTTAGAGGATATTACCCATTATATTGCTAGTGAAATACTTTATCTTCCAGATGAACTTAAACAAGAAATAATTAAAGCAATACATAATTTGTTAACGCTTAATATTGTGGAGTTAGGTGTAACGGGTCTAAAAATCAAGCATGATTTGTTGTATTTATCATATATATCAAAGTATAATACAGTTCCCGAAGCATTACTTTATAGTAAGTTGTATGATTATATTAATCTTAACAAAGAAAAAATAATTGAAACTTATTCTCAGACTTTTTTTAATTTAAACAATGCATTATATTCTTACTACGCTAATCATACTTCTTGGGTACAAAACAACTTAGAGTGTTTAAAAATGCTAATGGCTCAATCTGATTACCGTAATATTGCTATTATTATTAATCGTCTAGAAAAAAGTTTTGCTGAAATGAATGCGAATGATTTAATATTATTAGCTGAATGCTTTTACAACTGCGGTAAATATGAAAAAGCTAGAAATATTTTAAATTATTCTTTTAGCAAGTTATCCAATGATGAAGAATATTTTAAGTATTATTATTTATCTGGTAAAATATATAATATTATATTAGACAAAAATAATGCGGAGAAAGAGCTATTATTAGCGAAAAAGTATATTCAGCCTGGAACAGATAAGGAAATTTTAGTAAAGCATATGCTTCAGCTTGTAATAGTAGAGGTGGTAGGAAGAAAACAGGAAGCCAAAGAAATTTTTTGTTCGATTTCCGAACATATAGAAGAGTATAATGTGAACTCAAGAGCACTTGGGATATTATTAAAAAATTGCTCAAATTATTACAGTGGCAAAGCTGCTTTAGCCTTACTCGATAAAGCATTATCAATAAGTGAAACCAATGATGACTTAGTAGAAACAGCCTATGTAAAAAATAACATGGGATATGAATTTTTTAAACTAAATAACTATGAAGAATGCAAAAAATTATATAGAGAATCACTGTATATCTTGAGTCAAACTAAAGTACATGAAAGCGCTTATCCATTAAGTAATTTGGCGATTTGTTACATGATTGACAACAAATATAATGAAGCAATATCATTAATTAAACGTGCTTTTTACTGGAACCGTTCTAGTTATCTTGATATCGTACTTAATACTCATTTAATGTTATGCTATGAGCAGATAGGCAAAAAAGAGGAATCTTATATAATTGCGAATATGTTATTTGAAAAATTAGAAAGTAAGGAGGTAAAAGATTCAGTAATTTTAAGAAAAGTATATTTAAATTTGGCAATCAATTTTGATAGATTGGGTTTTATCCAATCAGCGAAGAAATGTGCAAAAAAAGCTTACATTTTTAGCATCAATTCTTCTTCAGAATATCGCGCTGCAAAAATATATGTAAAATATTTCGGATCTATTTCGAACGAAATATTAACCATAAAAGATCAGTATTGCACAAAGTGCTATTTTGATCATTGGATTACTATTTTTTCTCATGACTAGAAATTCTTTTTATAATTGTATCTATATACTCTATTAAAATATTGTCAAACAAAATATTATGCTCCTGGCAGATAATTGCACATTCAGAGGTACTACTTACACGTGGAACGGAGTTCATTTCGAGAAAGTATATTTCCCCTGTTACAGTAACCCGATAATCAATGCGCGCAATATCACGAGCACCAAAATGTTCAAAGATTCGTAGAGAGGTTTCTTTAATTTTTGAACATAATTCAGCACTGATATATTTGTTCGCAGGATATTGCTTTCTCAGTTTTTGAGATTTCTCTCGAAGACCTAAAACTTCGTTTGATAGAATGATTTTATCGTAAATGCTTGTAAGGATTACTTCGTTAAAACGATAATCACCAGGATTACCAATAATCAAGTCTGTTATTTCATAACCGGGTATATATTCCTCTATAACAACTTCTGTATATTTTTTGGACTCATTTAAAGCATTGATTAATTGTTCCATGTTATAACATACACTTGATTGTGAAATGCCAAGAGATGAGCCTTCTGTATTTGGCTTTACAATCAATGGAAAATCCGGTAAATTTGTGTCGGAAATAGAAATGCGTTCCTCAAGATTATTATTAATCAAAATGCCTATAGGTATGTTAATATTTAATTCGTTTACTGCAATTTTTGAATAGTGTTTATTATTCATTAAAGCAACTGCAAATATTGGAGAGCCAGAATAATTTGCATTTAACATTTCGCATAACATTGGAACTTGTATTCTGCTATATGGTTGTGTTAAACCATCAGACATATTTAACATTAAACTTTGCGTCAAATTCACATTTTTTCTATATGCTTCTATTAGTTGGTTTACACCTCCAAATATTTCACTGTTATATCCACAAGCATTTAAAATTCTGCATATCTCCTCGACACTTTTTCGAGTTGGATGATCGTTAAAAAGTAAGCGCCAAATAATCCGGCGGTACCTATAAATTTACCCCAACCTATTTTCGGTTGGAGTATTTTGCTACAAATTCATTCTCACATTTTTAGAGTTTGGAGTTTTTCACTCCAGGGTGCCAACTCT
>OJJV01000154.1_pt1 | contig 68198 bp, 62 predicted proteins | sample 1596391 | NCBI WGS metagenome assembly OJJV01 (sample SAMEA4350164, study PRJEB24818) | metagenome | biome: human; feature: gut; material: faeces | place: Denmark | collected 2013-09
GGCAATCCGGAGATCAAGTATTTCAACTGCTCCAACTACAAGGGCAATCGCGGCACCTGCACCTCTACCCATTATGTCCGCGTAGACTTCCTGGAGGAAGTAGTGCTGGGAGAGATACGGCGCTTAATGAAATTCGCCAGCCTCTATGAGGACGAATTTGTAAAAGCTGTGATCGGTCATTCCAAGCAGGCGGAACAGACAGACCGCAAGCTGAAGGAAAAAGAGCTAAGAACGCTCCTTGCCCGTGATGAAGAATTGGACGGCCTTTTTGAGCGCATCTATGAGGACAATGTTTCCGGCAAGCTCTCCGATGACCGCTTCGCAAAAATGTCCCGGCGGTATGAGGACGAGCAAAAGGAACTGTCGGAGAAAATAAAAAAGCTCCGCTCCGAAATAGAGAAGCAGAGCAGCCGTTCCATGACAACGGATATGTTTATCGGTCTTGTCCGCAAGTACACCAGAGCGAGAAAACTGACGCCCAGGATGCTGAATGAACTGATTGAGAAGATTGAAGTATTCAATGCTGAGAAGATCGACGGCGTATGGGAGCAGCGGCTTCGCATCCACTATAACTGCGTCGGAACGATTGAGATTCCAACGGTGCTGCCCCTGCCGATCCCGGAAGTGTCCGTAAATACAAGAAAAGGCGTAGTCGTCAACTACGCCCCCTGTGAACTCGCTGTATAAAAAGCGAGTGTTCTTACAGCCTTTCAAATGCTATAAGAACACTCGCCATGGTTGCGGGGGAAGGATTTGAACCAACGACCTCCGGGTTATGAGCCCGACGAGCTACCAGCTGCTCTACCCCGCGATATTCATTTAGCTTATATATGATAACACACACATCCGGCGATGTCAACACTTATTTTCGGCTCACGAAAAATTCAAAGCGAAGAGGATCGGCGATCCTCTTCGCCTTAATTTTTACATGACTTTAATCTTTGTCGGCCTCCGACGGCGCGAGCTTCACCAGTACACGTTCGACACGGCGGCCGTCCATCGACAGCACCGTGACCGTCAGATTCCTATACGTGAAGCTGTCGCCCTCCTGCGGGAAGCTGCCGAACATCTCCAGCGTCCAGCCGCCGACGGTATTGCTTTCGGCGTCAACATCGTCCTCATTGAGCCCCACAAGCTCCAGAAAGTCCGAGAGAATCATCGCGCCGTCCAGTTCGTACTCGCTCTTCTCGCGCTGCACGACCTCGTGCTCAACAACGTCGCTCTCGTCCCATATATCGCCGACGATCTGCTCCAGCACATCCTCCATCGACACGACGCCCAGCGTTCCGCCGTATTCGTCGGACACGATGGCGAGGTGCTGCTTCGCCTTGCGCAGCGTATTGAGCACTGCGGGCAGCTTCATGGTCTTATACACATAGCACGGGGGCATCAGAAGCTTTCGGATGTCCACACGGCCGTCATCCGCCATGGCCTTGAGGAAATGGTTCAGATACAGGATGCCGATGACGTTGTCTATGCTGCCCTCGTACACCGGCAGACGCGTGAACGGCGCATCCTCAATTATGGCGAGGATATCATCCCAATCGTCCTCAATGTCGATCGCCTGAACGTCAACGCGCGCGGTCATAACTTCAAACGCGGAAGTCTCGGAGAAATCTATCGCCGCCTGAACCAGCTCCGACTGATCCTCGTCCAGCACGTCCTCGTCCTCCGCCGTCTCGATTATCGACTGAAGCTCTTCCACCGCCTCGTCGGAATCGGCATCCGCGGCTTCAGGCTTCATGCCCATCGTCAGCAGCTTTATCAGCGAGACTACCAGCCAGACAAGCGGGTAGAAAATTATCATCATCGCGCGCACAACGTACGCGTTTTTCAGCGACGTGCGGTTCGCGTTCTTTTTGGCGCTGATCTTCGGCATTGTCTCTCCGAAGATTATGACGAGCACTGTCAGGATAATCGTGGCAAGCCACGCATATTCGTCCCCGCCCGTCACCAGTATGACGGCAACGGAGGCCAGCGACGACGCGCCGATATTGGCAAGGTTGTTGCCAATCAGGATCGCGCTGAGCGCATCATCAAAATGCTCTGTGATATACACCGCGATCTTCGCGCGCTTTGAGCCGTCGTCCCGCGCATTTTCAAGGCGCATGACGTTGCACGATGAGAACGCCATCTCGGACGCGGAGCAGAAATTGGACAGGCATAGGCACAGGAAAATGCCCGCAAATACAAGAACAGTACTCATTGTTCCCCGCCCTCCTTCGCTTGAGGTGCGAGCGAGACATTGAGCTTGAGTATGCGGTTGTACTCCATCTCCGTGACCGTGACCCTCAGGCCATGGTATTCAAAGCTCTCGCCTGTCTTGGGTATCGCGGCGAACTGCTCATAGGCCCATTCGCCCATGAGCGTGTTTATAAGCTCCTCGTTCTCCTCCGGATCCTCGAAGCCGAACAGCTCGAAAACGTCGCTTACGGACTGATCCGCATCGACCTGATAGCTGCCGTCCGGCAACTCGACGACCGGTTCTTCCACGACGTCCTCCTCATCCCAGATTTCGCCGACAAGCTCTTCGAGAATGTCCTCAACCGTGACGATGCCGAGCGTCCCTCCGTAGTTATCAGTGACGACGGCCATGTTGAGCTTGCGCTTGGACATGACTGGCAGCAGCTCGTCGATGTTCATGCTCTGGTGGATAAAGAACGCCTCGTCAAGCAGCGGGCGGATATCCAGATCGTTGCCTTGACGCAGGTACGCCTTTATGAACCGGCGTATCTGGAGGATGCCGATAATGTTATCTATGCTGCCCTCATACACCGGCAGGCGGCTGTGGGGCTGATTTTTGATATACGCGAGTATCTCCTCATGGCTGCTCGCGATATCCACCGCGGCCAGATCGACTCGCGGCGTGAGCACGCTCTCGACCGTGACCTCGCCGAACTGAAGCGCGGAAGAGATCAGATCGCCCTGCTCCTCGTCGAGGCTGCCCTCTTCGGTCATGTCCTCGATGATATCGTATATCTCATCCTCGGTCATCGACGTCTCGCCGTCGCCTGGTGTGAGTCTTGCCGCCGCCTGACCGATCTTCGTCAGGAGCTTGGAAAGCGGGGCAAAGAGCTTCATAAAGAATACAAGTACGCCGGAGCAGCTTTTTGCAAAGCGCTCGCTGTACTTTTTGGCGATGCTCTTGGGGAGCATCTCACCTGCGAAAAACACCACTATCGTAGTGACGATAGTGCTCAGCGAAACGGCGCTGAGCCCCCATATTCTCGTGACCGCGACGGTCACAAGAGAAGCCGTGGCAATATGTACGATGTTGGTACATATCAGCAGAGTGCTGATCGCCATGTCAAAATTGTCCATAACATACAGTGCTCTCTTCGCGCCGGCCTCACCGCGCTCGGCGGCGACCTTTATCTTGGGGCGCGACGCGGAGGCGAACGCCGTCTCCGTCACGGCAAAGAACATTGCGCAGAAGAGCAGCGCAACCGCGATTATCCAGGGGGTAAGTTCGGGCGGCGCCTGAGCCGCTATCTCCGGCAATCGACTGCCATCATCCATTTAGGATATACAACTCCTTTTGTTTATAGAATTAACAGTTAGTATAGCATAGTCTTCCATTCCCGTCAACTTCTATGCATAACCGACCTGAAATATTCTTGTCGGCATATTTCCCTGTCAGCGGCATAAACAAAATCCCCATTTACCTGAGGACGCTGAGTGATCGGACAGGTAAATGGGGTATGGGGGAGTGGAAAGGATCAAGATGCTGCACGCCGGTGCAGGAGAACGTTCAATCAAAGAGAGAGCATTTCTTTGAGCATACGAACGGCTGAGTCGTGATTGACGGGCACAGGGGTGAGCTGCGCGAACGGCTCGTGGACGACCAGCTCTGCGAGTGCGTCGATGTCTTCAACATAGATACCGGCTTCGGTCACGGGAGGCATGCCCAAACCGTCACGGAATGCGATATACGCGTCTGTAGCTTTCCGGCCGATCTGTTCGGGAGTCTCGCTGCCGTCAAATTCAGCACCGAGTATCATGCCGATGCGCTTGACTTTGTCGGGAACGGCCGGAGCCATATGTGCAAATACTGCGTTGAATACGGCAACGGAACAAAGTGGTATCTCAACCCCGCAAACTTTGACCCAGAGCTGGTCAAAAAGCCCGGCCATGCCGTAGGCTATATGAACCTTACCGGCGCCTCCCGCAACTCCTTCGAGTGGGGCGGAAAGGATCCTCAGGGGCCTGTTGATATGGGCAACGAGGGCTATCTGAATATGGCCATCGACACCATGCTCCAGCAGGCCGGCCAGGTCATACCTCTGGAGGACGCGCTCCAGATAATCGACGTCGCCCCCGGCGACCGCTTCATCCTTCAGCACTGCGGCTGCCGCCGTTACTTCGGCTTCGGCGATTTCTACGGCTGCATGTTCTTCGACCGCGACGTTGACCGCACCAGAGCCGAGCGCCCCTGGGAGACCGATTCCATGGTCATCAACAAGGAGGAGGCGAGAAAGCTCTGCCGCGAGCGCTATGCTCAGGGACTCGTCATCTCCATATTTGACGCCGGTACCGATTCCGACGGTAAGCCGCCTCTCTGCTTCTGCTTCTGCAACGCCTTTGACTGCCAGGCGTACAAGGCTCGCGCTTACCGCGGCGCAACGGTCGAGTACAACAAAGCGGAGTACGTCGCTGTTGTCGATCCCAAGAAGTGCGCGGCCGGCTGCAAGAACGAGGCTCCATGTATCATAAAGTGCCAGTACGGCGGCATACAGTACAGCCCGCTCAAGGATATCGTCACCGTCAACCAGTTCAAGTGCTTCGGCTGCGGACTGTGCCGCACCGCATGTAAGTACGGCGCGCTCAAGCTCGTCTCCCGCGACACCTTCCCCTCTCTGGTAGACGTTTGGTAAACCGACAGGCGCGTGAAGTATAATAATTAGGAGGATAAATCATGGCTTATACTACTCCGATGCACAATATTATAATCGACCATGAAGTGTGCGGCAATGCGCTTGAGTGCCTCAACTGCGTCCATGCCTGCATCGACCACGGCCACAACTGCATCATGTTCATAAATACTGATACTCCCGTTGTTACCGAGAACTGGCCCAAATCCCTTCAGGATATCCCGCACATGGCGAAAGCCATGCGCATGTGGGAGTGCGACGGATGCCAGGAGTGCGTGAAGGCATGTCCCAAGAATGCCATCACCTTTGTACCGGCGAAGCGTCACCTGCCCAGAGCAAAGATAGAGCGTCCGAGCTACCTGCTCAACTGCACCGTCCTCGCCGACGGCAGCAAGTGCTGGGAGCCGGATTACGAAGAAAAGATAGTCTACATCGACGACTGAAAACCGATCTGCCATGGAACAAAGTAATGCATATAAAACGGTCATATCTGCATACTTCTCCGGAAGTGGATACTTCACGACCATAAATCAGAAGCTGTTCGGTACCGACTACTTTGCGGATGTCGTCGCCGTTCTGCCGATATTCCGCGAGCTTCAGTGGCGCACACAGATGGGCTATGCCCCGTGCGGGATACTTCAGGACCTCCCCGCAGGGGATTGGGTAGACGTGGACGATCTGGTCGAGCGCTGCGGCTATTCGCTCGCTTTTGTCGGCTCCGTGCTGGAAGACGCCGCGTCGCGCGATTGGATCGAGCTTGACCTCACGGGCGAGAAGCCGCGTGGCTGCTGGAAGAAACGGAGAAATGGAGGAACGGCGAAAATGAGTGAATGCACGCATAACTGCTCCACATGCTCGTCGGGCTGCGGGAGCAGCGAATTTCATCGCGATGAAAGCCTTATGGAAAAACTAATGCCAGGCGCGTCGGTCAGGAAGGTGATCGCGGTCGTAAGCGGAAAGGGCGGCGTGGGCAAATCCATGGTGACGAGCCTGCTCGCCGCGGAGACCCAGCGCCGTGGTTTCCGCACCGCGATACTTGACGCCGACCTTACGGGGCCGTCGATCCCGAAAGCGTTCGGCGTATCTGAGCGTATGCGCGCCGCGGCTGATCATATGCTGCCTGTCACTACCCCAAGCGGGATACAGATGGTCAGTATGAATCTTCTGCTGGATGCCCCCGAGGAACCTGTGCTTTGGCGCGGCCCCGTTATTGCGGGTGTCGTTGCGCAGTTCTGGAGCGAGGTCATGTGGGATGATGTGGATTATATGTTCATAGACCTGCCGCCAGGAACCGGCGATGTTCCGCTGACGGTCATGCAGGGGCTGCCGCTGGACGGGATAGTTATAGTCAGCTCTCCGCAGGATCTTGTGGGTATGATCGTCGAGAAAGCGGTCAAGATGGCTCGCATGATGAAGGTGCCGGTGCTGTCGCTGGTGGAGAACATGTCGTATTTCATTTGCCCCGACTGCGGCAAGGTGCATGAGATATTCGGAGAGAGCAAGGTGCAGAAGCTCGCCGCAATATACGGTATAGATGCGTTCATCCGTCTGCCTATCAATCCGGATTCCGCGCGGCTCGTGGATGAAGGGCGCGTCGAGGACATCGACTGCGACTATGTCGCGGCGCTCGCGGACACTGTGCTCAGATGATATAAAACAAAAAACGCTCCCCCACCGGCTGACGAGTCAGCCGGTGGGGGAGCTGTCTATGCGGGCCTGTTATTCTGCGGCGGTCATATGCCCTCATCGGTGACGGCGTCGCTGCGGAAAAGCAGGGAAATGCACCACAGTGCCGCCAGCCCTACCAGAGTATATACAACGCGGCTGACGGTCGCGGTCTGGCCGCCGAACAGCCACGCCACGATATCAAAGCGAAACAGCCCGATGCTGCCCCAGTTGAGTCCGCCGACGATGGCCAATATCAGCGCAATGCGATCCATTATCATGGGTAAAACTCCTCTCTTGTTTTATCGAGGATATTTTCCCCGTATTGCGGAAAAATATGCGTTCGACAAAACTAGTGCCGGAGCGACTTTCCTCGCTCTTTACAAAAATACGGCCGCGGTATATTATTTAATCACAGCTTATCCAATTGGTCTTTTTGAAAGACCGGCTCATATCTTTATCCCACCGGCAGGAGATCCCTCTTGCCACCTTACTTGGCGCGCTGCTTCAGCGCGCCGCTTTTTTATATGATGCGCTAAAATCCGGAACGCAAAAATTGCGCAAATATCCCCCTCACGATCCAAAGACCGTGAGGGGGATGCGCTTTATTCAAGCTCGAATGCGCCGGTATAGAGCTGATAGTACACGCCCTTTTCGGCAATGAGCTTTTCGTGGCTGCCGCGCTCGATTATGCGGCCGTGGTCGAGAACCATGATGACGTCGGAGTTCTTGACCGTGGAGAGACGGTGCGCTATGACGAACACCGTGCGTCCTTCCATGAGCTTATCCATGCCGCGCTGGACTATCGCCTCGGTGCGCGTGTCGATGGAGCTGGTCGCCTCGTCGAGGATCATGACCGGCGGGTCGGCGACCGCGGCGCGCGCGATCGCGATGAGCTGCCGCTGACCCTGCGAGAGGTTCGCGCCGTTATTGGTGAGCTGCGTGTTGTAGCCGTCGGGCAGACGTGTTATGAAATCGTCCGCGCCCGCAAGCTCCGCCGCCGCGATGCACTCCTCATCCGTTGCGTCCAGCCGTCCGTAGCGGATGTTGTCAAGCACGCTGCCGGTGAAGAGGTTCGTGTCCTGAAGCACGAGGCCGAGCGAACGGCGCAGGTCGGATTTCTTTATCTTGTTGATATTTATGCCGTCGTAGCGTATCTTGCCGTCGGCAATGTCGTAGAAGCGGTTGATGAGGTTCGTGATCGTGGTCTTGCCTGCGCCGGTCGCGCCGACGAAGGCGACCTTCTGCCCCGGCTCGGCGTAAACCGACACGTCGTGCAGAACCTCCTTGCCCTCCTCGTAGCCGAAATCGACATCCACCATGCGCACGTCGCCGCGCAGCTCGGTATAGGTGAGGCTGCCGTTGCTGTGCGGATGCCGCCACGCCCAGTGTCCGGTGCGCTCGGCGCTCTCTGTGATCGTGCCGTCAGGCGCGATGTTCGCGTTGACGAGGGTGACATAGCCGTTGTCGGCCTCGGGCTTTTCCTCTATGAGCGTGAAGATACGCTCGGCGCCGGCGCCGGCCATGACGATGGCGTTTATCTGCTGGGAGAGCTGGTTGACGTTGCCGGTGAACTGCTTGGACATGTTCAGGAACGGCACGAGGATGCTCACGCTGAACGCTGCACCGGAAATGCTGACATTCGGGATGTTTGCCAGCAGGAACACGCCGCCGACAAGCGCCAGAGTGACGTACAGGACATTGCCGATGTTGCCGATGATGGGGCCGAGGATGTTCGCGTAGGCGTTGGCGCGGAAGCTGTCGTCGCAGAGTGCGTCGTTTATCTCGTCGAAGCCCGCAAGGCACGCATCTTCGTGGCAGAACACCTTGACGACCTTCTGACCGTTCATCATCTCCTGAATATAGCCCTCGGTCTTGGCGACGGACTTCTGCTGGCGCAGGAAAAAGCGCGCGGAACCGCCGCCGACCTTCTTCGCAACGAAGATCATTGCTACTACGCCGAGCAGCAGCACCAGCGTCATCAGGATGCTGTAATACAGCATGATCGCAAGCACGCACAGCACGATCGCACCGGCCTGAATGAACGAGGGGATCGCCTGCGAGACGAGCTGGCGGAGCGTGTCGATATCGTTGGTGTAGTAGCTCATGATGTCGCCGTGCTGATGGGTGTCGAAGTATTTTATCGGCAGATCCTGCATTCCGTCGAACATTTCGCGGCGGAGCTTGTTGAGGAAGCCCTGCGTCATATAGGCCATGAGCTGGCTGTACAGCGTCATGGACAGTATCGACAGCACGTACAGGACGATCAGCGCCGTGACCCACGGCATTATCTCGGCCTTGGCTGTTGACCAGTCGCCGAGCTTGTAGTATTTTTCGACGATGGACAGCACGTTCTGCATGAATATCGACGGAATGGAAGATACAATGGCGGAGAACAGAATGCACAGCGCCGTGAGCGGGGCGAGCACGGGGTAGTAGCCTACGAGCTTCTTTATCACGCGGCCGATGTTGCCCTTTTTCGCCATCGGGGGCGCGTTTTTGATCTTATCACTCATCGTTGTCGCCTCCGTTCGCCTGCTGCTGGCAGACCTCGCGGTATATTTCGCTGGAGCGCAGCAGCTCGTCGTGAGTGCCGGTCGCGGCGATGCGGCCGTTGTCCATGACGATTATCATGTCGGCGTCCTGCACGGAGGCCACGCGCTGCGCGATGATTATCTTTGTGGTCTCGGGAATATAGGCTTTGAAGCCCGTGCGGATGAGCGCGTCGGTGCGGGTATCGACGGCGCTGGTCGAGTCGTCGAGGATCAGCACCTTCGGCTTCTTGAGCAGTGCGCGCGCGATGCACAGGCGCTGCTTCTGGCCGCCGGAGACGTTCGTGCCGCCCTGCTCGATCCATGTGTCGTAGCTGTCGGGGAAGGAGCGGACAAAATCATCCGCCTGCGCGAGCTTGCAGGCCGCGACGAGCTCTTCGTCAGTCGCGTCGGGATTGCCCCAGCGGAGGTTATCCTTTATCGTGCCGGAGAACAGCAGGTTTTTCTGAAGCACAACCGCGACGCTGTTTCGCAGCGTCTCCATGTCGTAATCGCGCACATCCACGCCGCCGACGCGGACGCTGCCTTCGGTGGTGTCGTAAAGGCGGGAGATGAGCTGGATGAGCGTGGTCTTGCTGGAGCCGGTGCCGCCGAGAATGCCGACGGTCATGCCGGCGGCGATGTGCAGGTCGATATCACGCAGGGCGAATTTCTTCGCCTTTGCGGAATACTTGAACGAAACGCCGTCGAAGTCGACTGAGCCGTCCTTGACCTCGGTGACGGGGTTTTCGGGATTACTGAGCGCAGGCTCCTCGGCCAGAACCTCGCAGATACGCTTTGCGGACTCTGCGGACATCGTGAGCATGACGTAGATCATGGAGATCATCATCAGCGACATGAGTATCTGGAAGCCGTAGGTCAGCATGGCGGACATCTGGCCGACGTCGATGGTCTGGCCGCCGCTCGTGATGACGAGCTTGGAGCCGACTATCATTATGAACACCATGTTGAAGTACACGCACAGCTGCATGAGCGGGGAGTTGAGCGCGACGATGCGCTCGGCATGGGTGAAGTCGCCGCAGATATCCTCGGACGCTGCGCCGAACTTCTGCTTTTCATAGTCCTCGCGCGCGAAGCCCTTGACGACGCGCATTGCGCGGACGTTCTCTTCGATCGACTCGTTGAGCCGGTCATACTTGCGGAACACGGCGCGGAACGCGGGCATCGCCTTGCGCGCTATCATCAGCAGGCCGAATATGAGCACCGGCACAACGACCACGAAGGTCAGCGCGAGCTTGCCGCCCATGATGAAGGCCATCACGATGCAGAATATGAACATCAACGGGCAGCGGATCGCCATGCGGATTATCATCATGAACGACATCTGGACGTTGCTGACGTCAGTGGTCATACGCGTTACGAGCGAGGCGGAGGAGAACCTGTCGATATTCTCAAACGAGAAGCTCTGCACACGCTCGAACATATCGTGGCGCAGGTTGCGCGCGAAGCCTGTGGACGCTTTGGCACAGGTCGCGCCCGCGATGCCGCCGCAGCAGAGCGACAGACAGGCCATCAGCACCAGAAACAGTCCGATGCGCACGACCTGCTCCATCGGAGCGTTATATTTTATCAGGTTCACAAGCTTTGCGGTTATAAACGGGATAAAGGTCTCGATAAACGCTTCGCCCACTATAAAGATCAGCGTGAGAATCGTGGGCTTTTTGTATTCTCTCACGCATCCGGCAAGTCTTTTTATCATGTGCCGTCACATCCCTTCCCGCCGAGACATTGCGCGGGGTACATGTCCATGGCGTTTTTCAGCATAATATCAGTGGTATTCAGAAACTCGGCTGTCTGCTCCTCACTCAGCCCGCGGCACAGCTCGTCAAAGACCGTGCGGTCAAGGCTGTCCATGCAGCGGAACACCTCTCCGGCCATCGGCGCGGAGACGATGCATTTCGAGCGCCGGTCGCGCGTGCTCACGCGGCAGCTCACGAAGCCCTTGGCCTCAAGACGTTTGATTATCTCGTTGAGCGTCGGGTGGCTGAGGTGCGTCGCACGTTCGAGGTCACGCTGGTTTATCTCCTCAAGTCCGGCCATCTCCATGCGGTGCAGCTCGCAAAGCACGAAGCCCTGAACTCCCGTGAGTCCCTGCTCGCCGATAAGCTCGTCGATGCGCCGCCGGAAGCTGCGGTGCAGTATCGAGAAGCGCGCGCCTATCGGTATTTCGCAATCCATTAAGCTCACCTCTCTAATAGGTAGTGTACGACATATTTTAGCCATTTAGGTTTATAATGTCAATCATCATCACAGACAAAAAGAACGGATATCCGGAGGACGGCTTTCGTCACAATGCTCTGAACTTTTTATGAAGCCTTGAAAAATCCGCGCAGCGCGGCTATAATCAGAGCATAAATATAATAGTAGGAGCATTGCCATGAAAAGAGCGTATATAAACGGCATTATACTCGACGGCAGCGAAAATATGCAGCCGCAGAAGGGCATGAGCATCATCACCGACGGCGAGAAGATAGTCGGCATTGTCCCCGCGGGCAGCGAGGGCGCGGACTGCGAGAAGGTAGATCTCGGCGGCAAGTATATTATGCCGGGGCTTATAAACCTGCATCTGCACCTGCCTGCCTCCGGCCGCCCGAAGAAAAAGCAGGCCGATAATACCAAGCTTGTAAAGACCGTCACGAGCACCGCGCTCATGCGGCGCGAGGTCGAGATCATCTGCGCCGCGAATGCCAAGACCCAGCTCATGAGCGGCGTCACCACCATCCGCACCGTCGGCGGCATCATGGAGTACGACGGCAAGATACGCGACGGGATAAAGGCCGGGAAGTACGTCGGCCCGCGCATCCTCGCGGCGAACATGGCGGTCTCCGTGCCCAGCGGGCATATGGCAGGCTCGCTTGCGTATGAGGCGCACAGCGCCGAGGAGGCGAAAGATCTTGTCACGAAGATTGCTTCCGGCAAGCCAGATCTTATAAAGCTGATGATAACCGGCGGCGTGCTGGACGCGACCGTGAAGGGCGAGCCGGGCGCGCTGAAGATGCCGCCAGAGTACGTCAAGGCCGCGTGTGACGAGGCGCACCGGCTGGGCTACAAGGTCGCCGCGCATGTGGAGAGTCCGGAGGGCGTGCGCGTCGCGCTCGAAAACGGCGTTGACACCATAGAGCACGGCGCAAAGCCTGACGAGCATATTATTTCCCTTTTCAAGGAGAGGGGAGCGGCGCTGGTGACGACGATATCTCCCGCGCTGCCCTACGCACTGTTTGACCGCGAGGTCAGCCACATCACCGAGACGGAGAAGTATAACGGCGAGGTCGTGTTCAACGGCATGATAGACTGCGCCCGCGCCTGCCTTGCCGCCGGCATCACCGTCGGCCTCGGCACCGATACGGGCTGCCCGTACATCACGCATTACGACATGTGGCGCGAGCTGAACTATTTCCATAAATACTGCGGCGTGTCGAACGCTTTCGCGCTGCACACCGCGACGATGATAAACGCGGAGATCGCCGGACTTTCCGACGTCACCGGCAGCATCGCGGCGGGCAAGTGCGCCGACTTTGTCGTCACGGAGCAGAACCCGCTTGACAGCCTTGAGGCTCTGCGCACTCCTGCGATGGTCGTTGCCCGCGGCGAAGTGTTCAACGCGCCCAAGGTGAAGAAGATGGCGCAGGTAGAGCGCCAGCTCGATCTATATAAATAATGTAGGAACATCCGTCCCTCGGTTTTCGTCAGAACCGGGGGACGGCGTGTTATGTGGCCTAAACTTAAGGGCTGAAATGACTGATTTTTATGCAAAACCGCGCCCATGCGCAGAATTGAGATACTTTTGTTGTTGTCAAAGAAAAATCAAAAATATATAATGTTTAGAATGTAAGAATCAATACTTTGCATGCAAGAATAATTGTCAGCGGGTACGGAGGAATTATGCGAAACATATTCAAAATTTTCGGGAGGGACGTCAAGTCTCTCAGCCGGCATTTCTTCGCTTTCGTCGTGGCGATAGCAATAATGATCCTGCCGAGTCTGTACGCATGGCTCAACATCTATTCAAACTGGGATCCCTACGGCAACACGGGCAATATCTCCATTGCCGTCGCGTCGATGGACAAGGGCTATGTGACCGATACCGGAGAGAAGGTCAACAAGGGCGACGATATAATCGAAGACCTGCGCGAGTCAACGGCCATCAACTGGGTCATCACAGACAGCGAGGAGCAGGCCGTCAACGGCGTGTACTCCGGCGAATACTACGCCGCCGTCGTCATTGACGAGAACTTCTCCTATAACATGTACAACATGCTTACCATGTGGAACGGCAAGCCTGAGATAACCTACTATGAAAACGCAAAGAAGAACGCCGTTGCGACCAAGATAACCGACACTGCGGTCGAGTCGCTCAAGCGCTCGATAAACGAGAACTATCTCGAAGTTCTGATAAGCGGTATCATGGAGCAGGCGAACGTCATCTCTGCCGAGATCGCCGAGGATAACCCCAGAGAGGCGCTGCACGTCGTTCTGCAGCAGGCGCTGACTACGCTGAACGCGGCGCAGCGCGCGCTGGATAACTTTGCTGCGGGCGGCAGCGGCAATGGCGGCATCGACACCTCGGAGCTTGACAAGATAATCGCCGACATCAATTCCAAGCTTCCGGAGGGCAGCGAGATACGCGACAACGTGGCGCAGATAGACCTCGCCGTGTATGAGGCGCTTGAAAAGGTGCAGGCATCGCTCGACCGGCTCCAGAACGCCATCGAGTCCGGCAATGCCGAGGCGATAGCCGCGGCGAAGAAAGCGGTCGAGAAGGCCGCCGCCGACGCGATAGCCTGCGGCGATAAGGTGAGCGGCTGGGGCGACGCGATCCCCGGAGACACTCAGGTCGGGCAGGACGCAAAGGCTCTCGCGCAGAAGATAGCCGATAACTTCTACGACCTCGGCAAGTGGCTCAATGCCCTGCCGCACAGGGACGATATTCAGGAGGCCATCGGCGACTGCACGGATATCGTCGATACCATCTTCGGCCTGACGGACACCATCGTCCCCTCCGCCGAGGAGCTTACCAAGGCCGTCGAGGACATCTTCCTCAACGTTGCGACGACGCTTGACAGTGTGCGCAAGCTGAATAACGACGCGCTCGTCCTGCGAGACGCCGTCGAGAGCACAAAGGCCGCGCTGGACGATATGCTCCACGCGATGCAGCCCGCAGCCTCGCGCGTCATCGCATCCCTTACGGAGACGCTGCAGAAGCTCGACAGCATCACGACCGACGAGGACTACTTCGCCGCGCTTGTCGACCTGCTGGGCGGCAGTCCGGCGGTCTACGGCCAGTACCTCGCGCAGATAGTGCAGACCAGCGTCACCCCGATATACCCGATAGCAAACTACGGCTCCGCGATGGCTCCGTTCTACTCGGTGCTGGCGGTATGGGTCGGCGGCGTTATCCTCGTTGCGATACTCAAGCCGCACGCAAGCCCCGAGGGACTTGTGAACCCCAAGCCCGTGCAGCTGTTCTTCGGCCGGTATCTGCTGTTCTTCGTGATGAGCCAGATACAGACCGCGATAATAATCACCGGCGACCTGCTGATTTTGAAGATACAATGTCTGGAGCCGGGGCTTCTGTACCTGACGGGCTTCGTCACGAGCTTTACCTTCAGCCTGCTGATATATTCTCTGGCCGTGTCCTTTGGCGATGTCGGCAAGGCGATAGTCGTCGTCATCATGGTTCTCCAGATCGCAGGCTCCAGCGGCACCTTCCCGATAGAGCTGCTGCCGGAGGTGTACCAGAAGATATACCTGTTCTTCCCCTTCCCCTACGCTATCGACGCAATGCGCGAATGCATCTGCGGCCTGTACGGCAATATATATGTCACCAAGCTCATGCAGCTGCTGATATTTGCCGTGGCGGCGCTGGGCATCGGCCTGTTTGTGCGTAAGCCGTTCATGGGAGTCAATCATTTCATGGAAGAGCGTCTCGAAGAGACCGGACTGTTCTAAGGAGGTGCAGTACAATGTCAGAGCATAGCTATCATAAGTTGTATGACCGCCTCGTTGACGAGGTCAAGACACTGTATTACGCGAACCAGGTTCGTATCCATAAGGGACTCTGGGCGCTGATAATTTCCACCGTGCTGTTTCTGACGATAATGTTCATCACGAACGGCTCGAAGGTCATCTTCCTGCTGATGTGGATCGCAACGATGTTCGCCGTGGCGGCGTACCTCATCGCGGTGGAGTACCTGAACTTTGAGCTGAAACGCAAGGTGGAGGAGATAACACGCCGCGAGCAGGACTTCGGCGAGGAGACGGCGGATATCGTAGTCCGCCAGCGCCGCCAGCGTCTTGCCGAGACGATAACCGAGCTGGAAGCCGCGACGGAGGCCGCCCGCACCGCTATGACACAGCGCAAGACGGTTGCCGTCCCCAACGATGAGGTAGACGAGATAATAGACGAGCTGCGCGCCGAGTACAAGGATGAGTCCGGCAAGGACGGGGCAAAGGGCGCATCGGAGGATAAGGCATGAAAAAGATAGGTAAAATAATTCACCTTGATATGAAGCGCCTTGGCCAGAGCGTCGTGGCAGTTGTCGTCATCATGGGTCTGTGCCTTGTGCCCTCGCTTTACGCGTGGTTCAACATTCTCTCCAACTGGGACCCCTACGGTCCGGCCTCCACGTCGAACATCAAGGTCGCCGTCGCAAATGAGGACGACGGCGCGGAGCTGCTCGGCCTGACGCTCAACATCGGCGAGATGGTCATGGAGGGCTTGGAGTCCAACGATCAGATGGGCTGGGTCTTCCTCGACACGCGCGATGAGGCGCTGTCCGGCGTCTACTCCGGCAAGTATTACGCGGCACTGATCGTGCCGCCGGAGTTTACCGGAGACTTTCTCAGCATCATGAGCGGCGAGCCGCGGCACCCGCAGATAGAATACTACGAAAACGAGAAGAAAAACGCGATCGCGCCTAAGATAACCAACAAGGCCAAGACCGCCGTTCAGGAGCAGATAAACGCCACCATTGTTGAGAAGGCGGCGGACGCGGTGAACACCATAAGCTCCATGGTTCGTGCCTTCGGCCTTGACGCGGACGACGTTGCAAACAGCCTCACAAACGCGCTGGACAATGCCTGCGAGCAGCTTCAGGAGCTGAACGTCATTCTTGGCTCGGTCAAGAACCTGTTGACGCAGACGGGGAACCTGATGGAGGTCTCCGCCGCGACGATAAATGATGCGGGCGAAGTGATAATCAATGCCGGCAACACCGTCGGCTCCGTGAGCAACGCCATCGGCACCGGCTCCAGCGTCGCGGGCGACCTGTCCAACAACATCGTCAAGGCGCTTGACGACATCGACAAGGATCTCGATTCCCTGCTCGGCATCGTCAGCTCTTGGGGCGGTACGCCGCTGCTCAAGGAAGCGATAAACCAGATACTCGACGACCTTGAGGCGAAGCTCGAAGCGCTCAAGGGACGCATCCCCGACCCGTCCGCAATACTCGACCGCGCGATCGCGCGTATCGAGAAGATAAAGTCGCTCATCGAGAGTATGGACGCCGAGGCCGTGCGCGACGAGATGATCGCCGAGGTCAAGGCGCTGATAAGCGATATCGACGCGCTTGAAACGGAGCTTGTCTCGCGCAAGGATCGCGTCGGCGCGGCGTACACCACGATGGACGGCATAAATCAGGACATCAAGAACTTCGACTTCTCTCTCTCGAACGAGGAGATCGACGCGAAGCTCACCGAGATGGACAAGACCCTCGAGGATCTGGCCGCAGAGCTGACGTCGCTCAACGCGGCAGACCCGCTGATGAGCTTTGACGACGACCTGACGCATATCGCGAGCATCCGCAATGAGCTGAGCAACATCGGCGAGCCCACTTCGCAGCTCAAGATGATGGAGTGGAGCCTGAAGGTGATGAACGACCTGACCTTCAAGCACGATCAGCTCGCCGCGGGCATCGATTCGCTGAACGTTGCAAAGGAAGCGGCAAACCGCGCGATCGACAATATAAGCTCCTGGAACGGCGGCACCGCCGCGCAGCAGAAGATACTTGAGCTTCTGAACAAGATCGAGGAGAAGCTCAAAGCCATCGAGGTCTCCACGCCGAGCCTGACCAAGTATATCGACGACGCCATAGCGAAGCTTGAGGAGATACGCCAGAAGGTCGATCAGATAGAGGATCCCGGCATCCGTCAGGAGATCATCGACAAGATAAACGAGATGCGCGACGTGATCCGCACTGCGATACTCACCTTCAACGAGAACGTCACCGACCATATCACGGGCGCGGCCAACAGCGCGCAGGCGGCGCTCAATGAGATACAGAACGTGCTGATGGGCAGCGCGGGCAAGGTCAACGGCGTGGCCGATACGCTGCGCGGATACAGCTCCGCCCTCGGCGACGGCATGACCTCGATAGACGCGGCAATATCGCTGTCCGATACCGTGTATGAATATCTGTCCAACTTCGCGGACGATGTACGCCGCTTCGTTGACAGTGACGGCTTCAAGCGTCTCATGGAGGTGCTTGAGGATAACCCCGACGGCTTGGCCGATTACCTCACGTCTCCGGTCGATATGCGCACGGAGATCGTCTATGAGATCAGCGACTATGGCTCCGCCATGTCACCGTACTACATAATGCTGGCGCTGTTCGTCGGCTCGCTCCTCGCGGCGACGATGATAAAGGTGCCGGTGAATTACCCCGAGCTCGGCCGCACGCGCGGCATCCAGCGCTACTTCGGACGCTTCACGCTCTTCCTCGGCATCGGTATCCTTCAGGCGCTCGTCACCTCGCTTGGCTGCCTGTACTATGTCGGCATCCAGTGCGTCGCGCCCGGACGGTTCATCCTGGCCTGCATGATATGCTCGCTGAACTTCGTGTTCATGAACTACAGCCTTGTCTACGCGCTTGATAACATCGGCATGGCAATCTCCGTCATCATCATGGTTATTCAGGTCGCTGGTTCCGGCGGTTCCTATCCGTACCATGTTCTGCCGCAGTTCTTCCAGGATCTCTATAACTTCATGCCGTTCCATTACGGCATGGACATGATCCGCGAGACTATCGGCGGCTTCTACGACGGGACTTACGCCCGCTGCGCGATCATCCTGCTGCTGATGTGCGTGCTGTTCATGGTGCTGGGACTCGTCCTGTACTATCCGGCGCGCAAGCTCAACGCGGCGATAGCCAAGAGCAAGGAAGCCACCGGCGTTATGTAATGACCCCGAAATGTAAAAAACGGAGAACTGCTTTTCGCAGTTCTCCGTTTTTTTATGAGTTTTATTATTTTTCGTGCCGTCCCTTATATCCGCCGGGCAGCCGTACCGGAAGGTCGAAATTCAGCACGAACGCGCATATACCGGCGTCCTCGTGATCCTCCAGCAGACGGAAGATGAGCCGCGTGATGTAATACGCGATGAAGGCCGAGGCCACGCCGATGATTGCCGCGAACAGCACGTCTGACGGGTAGTGCGCCATGAGATAGTTGCGCGATATGGCCATCAGCAGAACGACTATCACCGACGGCACGACAAGCTTCCTGCCGCGCATCAGGCACAGCGCCGTCATGCCCGCCGCCGCGGCCGTCACATGGCCGGAGGGGAAGGAGTAGCCGTCCTCGGCGGGGGAGCCGATGGCCTGCCACCACTGGCGGTACAGATCGACCGTTTCAAACGGGCGCGGCCTTGCTATCCAGTCCTTTAGGATGAAGTTCGTTATCAGCGCGCCGCAGCATACCGCGCCGAACACGCATACGCCTATGCGGCGCGTGCGCGCGAAGCACATCAGCACGAGCGACAGCAGCAGGAGGAGCAGTCCCTTTTCGCCGAGGAAAGTGATGAGCTTCATCAGCGGCGTCAGCACGGGGCCGAGCGCACCGGCAAGAGAATGCATTATTTTCAGAATCGCTTTGTCGTAGCCGGCAAAGGCCGTGTTCAGCCATTGCGCGGCGGCGGTCAAGGTCATATTATCCCTTCTCTCTGTGTAGTATTTCATAGTATAAGGCCGAAATTCCGAAAGTGCAAGGAAAATCGGATGAGGCCGGTTGTTACATCATGTAACATGAAAAAATTTCATTACGTCAGATTGAAATAAGTGTCCAAAAATTGACGCTTTTTTGTAATTATATATTTGACATATTTGAAGCAATCTATTATAATTTCTTCTGCACAGTACGCTTTTTATTGACTGTTAAGCACAAAGCTTGTAAAATATATACACATGTGACTGCACGCGGCCTACCTCTCGATTCGGGCAGGGCTTGGACATGTTGCCGCCTTGCCGCGGCGGAACGGAGACGCTGCCATGAGAGAAGCTTCGAGACTTTCCCAATCGTATATAATCGCCGCCCCATCCGCGGACGACTGTGACGCGCAGGCGGCGCGCCTTGCCGCGCGCGCGGTATGCAGCGGCGCGGAGCCGAAGCCCTGCGGCAAATGCAGGGATTGCCGGAAAGCGGCCGCGGGAATACATCCGGATATCATAGATGTCCGGCGCATGACGGACGATAAGGGTCGCCCCAAGCGCGAGATCATGGTCGATCAGGTGCGCGCAATGGCGGCGGATGCCAGTATATTGCCGAACGAGGCAGAGCGCAAGGTGTACGTGATACACGAGGCGGAGCTGATGAATGAGAGCGCGCAGAACGCGGCGCTGAAGCTTCTGGAAGAGCCGCCCGCGTGGGTCGTGTTTATCCTGTGCACTGTGAATTCCGAGCGGCTTCTGCCGACGGTGCGCTCCCGCTGCACGGAGATAAGCTCCGGCGGCGAAAAGCAGATGGACGCCGCGATGAAAAAGCTCGCGTCGGATTATCTCAAGGCCGTCGCCGCGGGGGACAGGCTGCGCCTGTTCCGCTGGTGTACCGCGAACGAGGGCATGGATGTGCGCGACGCTGCGGATTTCGTCGCCTGCGCGGGAGAACTTCTCACGGAAATGCTGTGTATGCGCGAGAAGAACCCTGGCATAGACCGGGCGGAGATACTGCGTCTGGGCACGGTGCTTTCGCGCTGCGGCGCGATGCTTCAGGTCAATACGGGCGTAAAGCATATTTTTGGATTGCTGGCAGTGGAATCGCTGCCGACGGCATAGAGCAGAGGAAAAATAATTGATTGATGTTGTAAGTATAAAGTTCAAAAACCGCGGAAAAAACTATTTTTTCGATCCAGGCAAGCTGGATATAAAGACCGGCGATAAGGTCATAGTCGAGACCTCCAAGGGCCTGGAGATCGCCGACTGCATCCGCGGAAATCACGCGGTCATGGAGACTGCGGTCGTGCAGCCGCTCCGTCCTGTGGTGAGAATCGCCACGGCGGATGACCTGCGCGTGACCGAGATAAACAAAAAGCGCGAGAAGGAAGCCTTCGAGATATGCCAGCAGAAGATCGCCGAGCACGGGCTGGACATGAAGCTGGTGGATGTGGAGTGCAATTTCGAGGGGAACAAGACGATGTTCTTCTTCACCTCCGACGGGCGGGTCGACTTCCGCGAACTGGTAAAGGATCTTGCGGGCATCTTCCGCAACCGAATCGAGCTGCGCCAGATCGGCGTCAGGGACGAGGCAAAGATGATCGGCGGCATAGGCATCTGCGGCCGGCCGTACTGCTGCAGCCAGTTCCTGGACGATTTCCAGCCGGTGTCCACGAAAATGGCGAAGGTGCAGTCGCTTTCGCTCAACCCCACCAAGATATCCGGCAGCTGCGGCCGCCTGATGTGCTGCCTGCGCTATGAGCAGGAGGCGTACGAGGAACTGCTGAAGAAGGTTCCGAAGCAGGGCGCTTTCGTCGAGACGAAGGACGGTTACGGCACCGCCGTGCAGGTCAATCTCCTGCGCCAGACCGTCAAGGTCAAGCTGGATAACGATTCGGACGATGCCCTGCATTTGTTCAAGGCCAACGAGCTTGCCGCTGTCCCGGGCGGACGGCCGAAGGAGGGAGAGCCGCTTCCGAAGGTGCTGCACTATGTGCCGGAGCCTGAGGAGGAAGAGGATGAGAAGGTCGACGAGTGGGCGATACCAATGATGGTCGCACCCACGCCGGAACCCGCACCCGCCGAGGAAGAGAAAAAGAGAAGCGGCAATCGCCGCCGCCGTTCCGTCAAGCCGAAATCCGAGGAGACAAAGGCCGAAAAGACGGAGAAAACGGAGAAGCCGGATGGCGGCCAGAAGGCGTCCGGCAGCCGCAGACAGAAGCCTGAGGGCGAGAAACAGCCCAAACCCGCGCATCAGGGCGAAAAGCCCAATAAGCCGAACCGCCGCCGCGGTCACGGCAGGGGCGGCGCAAAGTCAGGCGCGGAGCAGAGACCCATTGAGCAGAAAACAAAGCAGGCGCCTGCGCAGCAGTCTCATGCAAAAGATACGGCGGCCAAGGAAAACGGCGCGCCGCGCGGCGGAAATCGCCGCAGGAATCCATATCGCAAACCGAGACACAAGGGCACGGGAGAGCCCAAAGCCGAATAAGGGATCGGCATATGTCCCGCTCCGAGGAGGGAGCATAATTTGTAGATAGCACAGGCCAATGATCGGGGCATAATTTAATTATTTTCTTAATGTTCCGGAATATAATTTAATAAAGGTCTGTGTTCAGGGGAGGATAAACACAATGAAGAAAGTACTGCTCAGAATCTTCAGCGCAATTCTTGCACTGGTCTGTCTGGTAGGCGCTTGGGCCTGCGGCGTAAGCGTTAAGGACGAGCTTGACTGCAAGGAAATCTGGGAAGAGATCCGTGAAGAAGCTCTTGCCAACTTCGATCTGATGGATGCCGGTATCGCGGAGCTTGCCGCGAATTCCGACGTCTATGCCGACGGTGTAGGCACGTACAGAGACGGCCTCGGCACCTACAATGCCGGCCGTGCGGAGCTTGCCGCCGGTAAGGCGAAGCTTGAAGAGGGTCAGGCGGCCTATGACGCCAACTCCGCCAAGCTCTCCGAGGCTCATAAGGCATACGATGAAGGCGTCGCCGCCATCGCAGCCGGTAAGATAGAGCTTGAACAGGGCAAGAAGGAGCTTGAGGAAGGCAAGGCCACTCTCGCCGCCAATAAGCAGGCTTATGAGGAAGGCAAAGCGCAGCTGGCAAAGGTTCAGCCGATCTACGCCATTGTCAAGCCGCTTCACAACCAGTATGTGAATCTCCAGCAGCAGTATGATAAAGCCGTCGCCGAGGGTGATAATGACAGAGCCGCTGTCCTCGCCATCGAGGTTGCCGCCGCGAAGCGTATCTTCGAGGCCGAGCTTGCCAACACCGGCTACTCCATGGATTCCCTCGTCGCCGAATATGAAGCCGGTCAGAAGAAGATAGCCGAGTACGAAGCCGGTCAGAAGAAGGTCGCCGAGGGTGAGAAGAAGATCGCCGAGGCCGAGGCTACCATTGCCGCCGGCGAGAAGAAGCTCGCGGAGTCCAAGATAGCGCTCGACGAGAACGACCTCAAGCTCGCCGAGGCGAAGAAGGCTCTTGACGCCGGATACGCCAATTACGCCGCCGGTCAGTCGAGACTCGCCGCGGGTGCTGCCAAGCTTGCCGCAGGCGCAGCCCAGCTCGCCGTGTTTGAAGGCGGCCAGCAGCAGATAGCCGACGCGCTTGACCTCGTTATCGGAACCGAGACCTACCGCAACGCGGAGGGCAAGGCGCAGGTCAAGAGCATCGCCAGCAGACTTGGCAAGGACTTCACCTATTGGCGTCTTGACGAGAACGGCGAGATCGTGGTTCTCAATGATGAGCCGGTAGTTGACCTTGAGAAGGCCGCGCTTGTTGTTCAGGCCGGACGTGATTTCGTCGATGACACCACCGAGGTCGTCACCGCCGAGATCATCACCCGCGTTATTCTCACCATCGTTGCGGCGCTTGCCTGCCTCGCCGGTGTTGCCGCCGCGATACTTGGCCTGTGCGCAGTCTCTGGCGCATCCGCCACGCTCGGCGTTATCGCCTTTGCGCTGTCCCTCGGCGGCATCATTGCCATCAACCTCTTTGGCGGCAATGAGTACCCGATGTCCCGCATCGTCGGCTCCGAGGTCACGGGTCTTGTTCTGCTCACCATGGCAGCTGTCGCCGTTGCGGCGGTCATAAATACCGTCATGGCGTTCATCTGCAACGATGACGCGCAGAAGCCCGCAGAGACTCCCGAAGCCCCGGCACAGGCGGAACAGTCCGAACCGGTCGCAGTCAACTGATATAAGTTACATAGAATGCCTCCGTATGCAGATACGGAGGCATTTTTCTATAAAAACGGCGCCGCCGCGCATGGAGAGAATTGACACGCCGCCCTGTATTTGGTACTCTTGGGGTGAGAGAAACTAACTTAGGTTCCCGTGTAAATAAAATAGTAGAGAATACAGCTCATATGAAAATAAAAAAAGCAAAAAACTTAAAGGAGATCAATATTTGTTTGTATGCTTTTTTCGGTGTGCTTTTAATACTAGCTATCCGTTCTGCATTTTCCGGTGAGAAATGGGATTGCGCAGTATTGGGTTTGCTAATGCTTATTCTTTTCCTGCTATTCATGCTGATAAACTTGGAATGGGAAGTCAATTGCGCCGGTATTACATGCTATATCCTTTTTGGGAAGATTAAAGTGAAAACATATTTGTGGTCGAATTTTTGCTATGTAGGCAGTCTGCTTGTGTTAGGAAAAGGCCGGACTTTGACGAGCGAAATGATAGTATGTGCAGAAAACAAACCCTACAAAAAATTCAGTAATAGCATTGCCTATGCTCTGCACGGACACTATCTTTCTTTTGAGAATAATGAAGAAAACAGAAAAATATTTTCTCCGTACTTTACCGGACAATTATAATTTGAATTCCTATTGTCGATAGGAGACAAAATGAAAAAGACATATTGGCACGCGGCGGCGCTTGCAGCCGTGATGTTTGCGGTGGTCATTGTATACTTGCTGGCTAGTTCTGCGAGACGCGCAGATTATGATAGTCTTGCGATTACGGGCGGCATGGACTGCCCATGGCTGGAGATAGACTGCGAGAATTTGTCCGAGGACGAAGAGCGGGTCTATGACGTGCTTTACTCGGCACTGGCAGACTTGAAATATCCGGAGCCGGTGTGCAGGGAAATATCACAATTCTACGTATATAATTATGCGGCGTGCGCGGACGAGCCGACGATAGACGAGATAAGACATGAGAACGACAGATTATGCATCAAATCGAGCGGAAACATGAATTTTGCTTTCTCCGTTGACAGCAGCGTAAGGACAATATGGAACTTGAACACAGGGAAGATCATATATGCAGTTGTGGAATAGGCTTCTTTGAGGAACAAGCTGAAGTGGTACGGAATCAACGCCTGAACAGTGTAGTTAGCAGGCATAAGACGCATTGCACAGAATTTCGGAGGAAGTAATGGATAAAAAACTCTTTCAGCTCGGACGAATGATATCCTTTTTGGGGTTCGCGGATGCGGGACTGACATGGCTGTTGGCATATAATGGCTATTGCACCATGATTGATATGCAAATGGGCGAGTCTTTGCATCAATTGATTGGAGCGCTTAGAGATGAAGGAGATTTGTATCCGTGTATCTTTACGCTTTTGATAGTGCTGCTCGCGGTTGCCGCGTTTGTGCTTCTCTTCAGAAAGAAAAGCAGAGTATCACGCATGAGTCTGGTTTACGGTGTAGTGTGCGGCCTGTTTGTGGTTACGCTGACGGCAAGTGCTTTGATTACGGTTTTTGCGGTGCTCAGTGTTCTTGACGGCGCGCTGACGTCTTTCCTGAGGGAATGGAGATTTATACTGATTTATGTGCTTTTTGCGGCATCCGGCATCGCGGCTTTGGGTATGCGCAGGGTGATGCGAAAGCTGCCGTCGGGAGTTGACGGAGACTGACAGCATAGTAAGTGCCCGGCAAAAAAGACTTTTGAACCGGAGGGAACGTGCAGTATTTTACGAAAGAATTGTGGAGAGATATGAACGACGAGCGCGAATGGATTCGTGGGCGCGCGGCGAAGGAATGGGCGGCAAACAGTCGACGGTATTATGCGAAGTTCGAAACGATAAAAAAGCGCTTGCCGGAGAAATTCGTTGCTGAACTACTTGCAAGAGACGGATTCCATGACTATGACTTCCTTGAAATAAATTTTGTTTCAAAGAAGAACATTATTTCGAAGAAGGTCACGTATTCCTGCGAGCTGAAACTGACGGACGGCAAGGACATCGTCCGGCTTGAACTGTTGTCGGTGACGGGGGTAAGCATTGCTGCTGATTCGTTCGCCGACGGGATCTTGGGCAGACTGACGTGGGGATATGGCGAGTTTGACGTTGACTCGGACGGAAACCTCCAATTGAGTATTGTGTGCGACCTTGCGAATGAAATGCGGTTCAGCTTCAAAAAACTCCGGTTTACATGTAAAAAGCGGAAAGGATTGCTGCGCTGAGATGTGCCATATAAAGAGCAGTATATGCCTATAACCACGAATAATCCCGCTGGGAAGCACGTCCCGGCGGGATTTCGTTGATAGTGTTCAGGAAAAGAAAAAGAGGGGTGTAATGGCGTATACGGTAACTTTCTGCATCCCATACATATATCCGGCGTGCTCCGGAGCTGTCTCGGCGGGGCGGCGCGTTATTTTGCGGCCGCCTTCAGGACCTCCCCCGTCCCGGCGTCGATTATATAATCGTACTCCGCCTCGGCAGTTTCAAACTGTACCTCGTAACAGCTGCGGCCGTACTCGTGCTCAAAGTCGACGTCGACGTCAAATGTCTCAGCCGCGAGCACCCCGGCGTCGTCCAACGCTGCGCCGAGCGCCGCGTCTGCGCCGATATAGAGCGCGTGGTGCCGCCAGATGAAATATCCGCCTATGGCCGTGCCGATTATGAGCAGAACTATAAGAATGATAAGTGCTGTTTTCAGAGCCTTTTTCATGCTGATTCCTCCATGACCGGTTATGATAACGATATTTTCTGCTTCACTTTACGGTCTGAGTATAGTAAAATATTTTAAGAAAATAATTAAAACTTTTCATAATTTTTTCTGTCAGAATATATTACATAATGGAACGCTGCCGCGTGCGGCGGAACGGAGGAAAATATGAGGGTACTTGTTGCGGAGGACGAAAAGCGTCTTAACAAGATCATCTGCGAGGCGCTGGAGGACGAGGGGTACAGCGTGGACGCGTGCTTTGACGGGGTCCAGGCGCTGGAATACGCCCGCTCTGCCGACTACGACGTGATGATAATGGACATAATGATGCCCCGCATGAGCGGGCTTGACGCCGTGCGGCAGATGCGCCGCGAGGGCAACGGCGCGCCGGTGCTGTTTCTCACCGCGCGCGACAGCATTGCCGACCGTGTGGAGGGGCTGGAGAGCGGCGGCGACTACTACCTCGTGAAGCCCTTCAACTTTCCGGAGCTGCTGGCCGTCGTACGCGCGATCAGCCGCAAATACACCGGCAACCGCTCCAACATTTTCACCGCCGCCGACCTGACCGTCGACGTCTCGGCCAAGACGGTGACCCGCGCGGGAAAGAAGATCGAGCTTACCTCGCGCGAGTTTGCGCTGCTGGAATACATGCTGCGCAACAAGGGAATAGTCCTCACGCGCGAGATGATCGAAAACAACCTTTGGAACTTCGACTACGAGGGTGGCTCGAACGTCGTGGACGTATACGTCGGCTACCTGCGCAAGAAGATGGACACCGGCTTTGACAAAAAGCTCATCCGCACCGTGTGGGGCAGCGGCTGGGTACTGCGGGAGGACTGAGGAATGTCTGCGAAACTGAGAATTACGGCGTGGATAACGCTGATGATGCTCCTGCTGGCGGCGCTGACGCTGGTGTTTGTGCTGGTCGTGAACCACAACGCCATCACGGACGACCCCGCGGGGCGGCTGGTGAAGGTCGTGCAGAAGAACGTTGACGACGTCGAGTTCGACCGCGGCAAGTTCGAGTGGGACGACCTGTCGATGTACAGCCGCGGCGTGTACTGCATGTTCTACGACACGGACGGCGAGTTCATCCGCGGCGCGAAGCCGGATAGCTTCGACGAGAACACGCCGCTCGACCCGAACGTTATAAACACGGCGGACATCGACGGCGAGACCTACTATATCTATGACAGCTACGTGGACATGGACGTCACGGGGCTGTGGGTGCGCGGGCTTATCTCCGCCGAGGATCGCTCCGGCCTGATGCATACTATTATAATCCTCACCGCGACGCTGCTGCCCATCCTGCTGGTCGTCACCATCGGCGGCGGCTGGCTCATCGCGTGGTCGGCGTTCCGCCCGATGGAAAAGATACTCGCCGCCGCGGACAGCATATCCGCCGGTGAGGATCTGAGCGCGCGACTGAACATAACGCGCGGGCCGAGCGAGATGCGGCGGCTCGGCGCGGCGTTCGACCGCATGTTCGGGCGGCTCGAAGCGTCGTTCGACGCCGAGCGACAGTTCACCTCGGACGCTTCGCACGAATTGCGCACCCCGATAACCGTCATCCTCGCCGAGTGCGACCGCGCGAAGCGCAAGGCGCGCACGCGGGATGACTTCCTAGAATCGCTGAACGTGATCGAGGAGCAGGGCTGCCACATGTCGCAGCTCGTGCAGGAGCTGCTCGGCCTGACCCGTATGCAGCACGGCACCGATAAATACCCGATGAAGCGGATGGATCTTAGCGAGTTTGTCGGCTCCTGCTGTGAAGAGTGCCCCCCGCCGCCGGGCTCCAATGCGGAACTGACCACGGACATCCAGCCCGGAATCGAGGCGAGCTTCAACGCGGGGCTCATGTCGCGCGTGATAGTCAACCTCATGCAAAACGCCTACAAGTACGGCGGCAGCAACGCGCATATCTGCGTCTCGCTGCATACGGATGACAGCGGAAAAGCCGTGCTCAGCGTCTCCGACGACGGCCCCGGCATCGCGCCGGAGTATCAGGACAAGGTCTGGCAGCGCTTCTGGCAGGCTGACCCGTCGCACGGGGAGGACGGCGGCTGCGGCCTTGGCCTTGCGATGGTCAAGGAGATCGTGCAGTTCCACGGCGGCTCCGTCGCGCTCGACAGCACGCCGGGCAAGGGCAGCACATTTTCCGTAACGATATAAAAAGTTGCGAATCTGCACATTTTTTCACAAATCAGTTCAATAATTCTTCAAATTTATCTAATTTTTTTCTTAAAATTATGCAGTATCCTATGCTCGTAAGGTCAAGGAAAACAAACCCGTTTTTAAGAAAGGATGACGATAAATGAAAAATAACAATATAATCATCAACGCTGCCGAGGCTCTCAAGGCCGTTCTCAATGAGCTGCACCTGAACTCCGCCGACGTCGAGTTTTACGACTTCAAGCTTGAAGATTCGCTCTACGAGATGGTCGTCTATACGACCTGGATGCGCTACACCTGCTATGTCGACGCCGAAACCGGCGAGGTCGTCGGCCTCAGCTCCGAGCCGATGCTGCTGCACCCGACGGAGCAGTACGACACGAAGTTTGAGTTCCTGTACAGTTCGCTGAACTTCATCGCGTAAAATGCGAGATAATAAACCCGCCCCCGTCCACGATCGTGGACGGGGGCGGGTTTGTTGAAGCTCTGCGGCTCAGCTGCCTTTGGCATCCCGTGCAAATTTCATATACATTGCTATTACGAAGATGAGCACTGGGAACGTCGTGCGAAGCATATGTACTTGCAGATTCAAGTTGTATGCGATTATTGCCAGAATTATTCTGACTGCTTCCAGAATGGCTATTTTCAGCAGGACCTTTTTGCCCTGTTCAGGCTTGACCGTCTTTAGATTCTTGCATAGCTGTATTATATAGACGGCCTGAACGACGGTGATTATGGTCGAAGCCAGTGATAACAGCATTGCGAATTACCTCATTCGTGAGATTTGGCCGGCACTATCTGTCATCCGGTGTGAACGACAAGATTATTTTTGAATGTTCGGCGTACCATACGGTTCCATAGCATGTTCCGCCGAGATAACTCCCTAGTTCATACTGAACTTTTCTGGGCAAAACTTTTGCAGCTCCTGAATCCGCTCATTTGTGTAACGGATAGGGATGATCCGGTCACTGTTCAGCCAACAATGCTCAAAGTCCGGAAGGTCGTAGAATGTTGTAGGCGGTTTTTCGGAGAGAAAAATAAGAATGTAGTCTTTTGAAACATGTTTGCCGGTCAAAAGCGGGGTGCGGCGGCCACTGCATATTGAGTCCCAAGCAATGGAACGGCAGGTCAGGTATGTTTTTATAGTTATTCCTTCGGCATGAACGGAATATTTCCAGTTCATCCACAGCATTCGCAGAATGCATATACTTGAGATGCATATCAGAACAAGCGTACAGAGTAGGAGCGGCAGGCTGAATCCTTCGGTGTGGATGACCTTATAGTTCAAATATATCATGCAGCCGATAAACAAAAGCGCCGCGATGCAGTATGCAAGTCTTGCGCGGACAGATACGAGGGAGGCTTTACTGTCATCCCCGTGCATATACCTCATCATATCACCCCTAAGGCGCTGTCGCCTTACTTGACTGTTTTCATGTAATTCAGTACAGTTCGTCCATTCTTGGCCTCGCTGATGGTTTTCCCTATTGACTCCGCGCCCCTTGCAGTGCTATAATGTTAACCACAAAGGGCGATGACGTTTTACGTCAGCTCTCGAATAGAAGATTCATTTTAGAACCGTCACTTGGCAGAGTGGCGGTTCTGCTTTTTTATCCTTACTGTTACGGTGTATCCGAAGATATGTAGAGTAATGATAATCGGCATTTGCTCACCCCCTTTCGGGTGGTGTAGCTGACCGCCTCGCCCTTTGCTTAATGCGAAAATAGCATAAAATGCCGTATAATGCCAAGTCCTGTTTTTGCGCTCGGAGATATGCACAAAAACAGGGCTTGTAATTCTATACTATTAATATTCGTATATTCCGCCGCCGATGAACTCGCGGATCAGCGACTCTTTGGCGACGTACTTCTCGTCGATATCGCCGAAGAGCTGGAGTGCGGGCAGAACCTGCCGCAGCTCGTCAAAGCGTTCGATCCCCTCCGGAACGGAGCGGAACAGCTCGGTCGCTGTACGGTTGAACACCGCCAGCTCATAGGGCAGGGAGGTGTCAAACTGGAAGTTGGCCTTGTCCTTGAACGGGGAGATGTTGTTCTTCTCGCCGCGGCGGACATTTGCCCACATGCTCATCGTCTCCGCCGGATCGGAGCCGCGGAAGTTATAATCGCGCACCGTGCGCCGCACGAGACGGAACCATGTGCGCTTGAACACGATCTTGCCGCCGAACTCCACGTCGCTGCGCGCGGAGATGTAGAGCTTGAACGCCTCCGGATGCACGTCGGTTATCATGTTGTTGAGCGCGTGGATGCCCTCGAAGATAACGATCTCGTCCTTGCCGAGCTTGATGGACTTCGACGGCGACTGGACGCGCATCTTGCGCGAGAACTCATACTTCGGCACGAAGATACGCTCGCCCTTGGAGAGCATGGTGAAGTGCTTGTTCAGAAGCTCCATGTCCATGCAGCGCGGCGACTCCAGATCCATCTCGCCCTCCGGTGTGCGCGGCACGGTGGCGGGGTCGATGGTCTTGAAATAGTCGTCCATGCCGACATAGTGCGTCTTGATGCCGATGTGCTCCAGCTCATCGGCCAGCTTCATCGAGGTAGTGGTCTTGCCGGAGCCGGACGGGCCGGACAGCAGGACGATGGGGCTGTTCTTGCGGTTCTCTGCAATCAGCTGCGCCGCCTTGGAAACGCGCGCCTGATATGCCGCGTCGCCCTCTTCGACGAAGCCCTTCGGGTCGGCCACGGTCTTGAAATTGATCTCTTCAAGCTTATATGCCATGTTTATTCCTCACAATCTTTATAAAACTCAGATATCTTTGCCTTGTCGGCGCAGGTTTTCTCTATGTTCTCAATGTATTCCAGCGGATATTTCGGCGCCATGAGCCGGATGTTACGCCCGTCGCCATGGCGGACAAGCTTCGTCGAGCCGCCCCCGCCCATTGCGATGATGCTGCACAGCTCCTCCATGATACAGATGTTGTAGAGGTTCACGCAGCCAGGCTTTGCCCAGCCGACGTTTTCAAAGCCGCCGGACATGAACTTCTGCCGGTACAGATAGTAGGGCGCGTAGCCCTGCGCGGTCAGCCGGTCGTACGCGAGGTCGAGCATTTCCGACACCTCGGCCGGGGACGGCAGCGGCGAACCCTCCAGCGTGATGCGGGAGCCTTTTTTCAGCGACAGCGTGTGCACCGTGATATTCTCCGGCGCGAGCGCGAGCACCTTATCCAGCGTCTCGCGGAAGCCGTCCGCGCTGTCTGACGGGAGCCCTGCGATGAGATCCATGTTCACCGCAAAGCCGCCGACGGCGCGCACCTTTTCGAGCGCATCAACGATGTCGGCGGAGCTGTGCCGCCGGCCTATCGTCTCCAGCACGGAGTCGGACATCGTCTGCGGATTGACGCTGACGCGGTCAACGCCGTGGGCGCGCAGGACGCGCAGCTTATCCTCGGTTATCGTGTCGGGGCGTCCGGCCTCGACGGTGTATTCCCGCAGCGCGCCGAGGTCGAATTCGCGCTCCAGCGCGGTGCACAGTCTGTCGAGCTGGGCGGCGTTCAGCGTGGTGGGCGTACCTCCGCCCATGTATATCGACACGACGCGCAGCCCCAGCGCGCGCAGCTCCGCGCCGACCGCGGAGACTTCTTTTATGAGCGCATTCATGAACGGCGGGATGAGCTTCATGCTCTTCTCGACCGACTGACTGACGAAGCTGCAATACGCGCAGCGCGTCGGGCAGAAGGGGATGCCGACGTAGAGACAGACGTCCCTTTCGCCCAGCTCCGACACCGCCTTCACCGTCTCGCGGCTTGTGTCGCGGCAGAGCGCCGCGCGCTTGGGCGTCACGTCGTATTCGTCGATGAAGCGGCGCGTCGCCTCGTCCTCGCTCAGTCCGGAGGCGAGCAGGGAACAGAATATCTTCCCCGGCCTCACGCCGGTCAGCGCGCCCCATGCGGGGCGGTGCACGCCGGAGGCGAGCGCGGCGCGGTACATCGCGTTTTTTATGAGCCGCTGGCAGTAGCGATCGGTCAGCAGCTCGCTCGTGAGCAGCTCACGGCGTACTGCGGCGCGGCCGTGATAGACCTTGCCGCCGAGCACCATGCGGCAGCTCGCGGTAGTGAATTTATCTCCGTGGCTGAGCTTCAGCTCGATCCGGTCGCTGTCGGGCTTACCCTCCGGATATTCCGGCCGCTGCTCCGGAAAGAGCGTCAGCAGCATCTGCTCGGCGGCGTATTTGTAGTCGTGACCGGTAAAATATAATCTCATTTCTTGCCTTTTTTCTCAGCACGCTTCTGCTCAATATAGTCGCGCAGCTTGCGGAAGTTCTCGCCGTTGTGCTCGCCCTCGGACAGGTGCGGGTACGCCGCCGCGATACGCGCGTGGATGAAGTTCGTCTTCCTGAGCTCGGCGAGCTTTGCCTCCAGCTCGGCCTTCTTCGCGGCCAGTTCCTCGCGGCGTGCATCTTCGCGCTCCTTCACAGCCACGTTTATCTCGCTGCGCTTGGCCATGACGTCCTCGACGGCCTCGCGCTTCTTCTCCGCAAATTCGGGGTGCTTTTCGTCGAAGGCCACGCGGCGCTCCTTGCCGCGCTCCATCGGCTCATATATCAGCTTCTCGCCCATCGCGTCGGAGACGGAGTGGATCGCGCCCTCAAGCTCGGTGATAGCCTTGAAGCGCTTGTTGAGCTTGAGCATCTCGGCGAGTGTGAGTATCGCGTCGAACACCAGCAGCGCGAGCAGTGCGGCCATCACCCATATGCCGACCGGCGTGGAGAGCTTTTTGATGAGCGCGTATATCATCGGATGGATGACGTCCACGACCAGAACGCAGGCGATGCCCCAGATTATCGAGAATTCAAGGCAGACATAGCCCTTGATGTTGAAGGGGTTGTTGCTGTAATCCCACCATTTGTCGTGGAAAAGCTGCTCCATGATGAAGCCGACCAGAAATTCGATCGCAGAGGTGAAAAACATACTGCCGAAGAACAGCAGCACGAGGTTGCTTTTCACAGGCTCTAGGATCAGCAGTACGCACAGCACGCCGTAGCCGTATATCGGGCAGACGGGGCCGTTCAGAAATCCGCGGTTCACAAAGCGCCCGTGGCGCACCGCGGCGAACGCGACCTCGGCGCACCAGCCGAGAAACGAATAAATAAGCACTATCCAGCCCATCTCATACCATGTGTAGTTCATGCTGTCTCTCCCTCTCCGGCAGAGCCGGGATGATTTTAGCTTATTATAGCAAAGCCGACGCAAGAACTCAATGCGCAAATTTGCGGCGCTGCACATTCTCGTAAAGCGTATGTTAAAAAGCGGCCGAAAAATTTTAATTTTTCTTAATTTTCTATTGGAAATTTCGCGTGAAATGTTGTAATATATAAATATTAGTAATAGGATGGGAGATGATTTGGATGTTTTCGGTCGGAGAAAAAATAATTTACGGAGAGAACGGAGTCTGTACGGTTGAATGTATCGCGCCGCTGGCCGGAGCCGCGGCTGACAGCAAGCTTTATTATCACCTTCGCCCGTTTATCGGCAGCGGAACTTATTTTGCGCCGGTGGATTCCGGGGCATATATGCGCCCCGTGATGTCGCGCAACGAGGCGGAGGCTCTTATCGCTGCCATTCCGGGCATAGAGCCTGCCATCTGTAACGATACGCGCTTCAACCATGTCGATGCGTTCTACAAGCAGCTCTTCAAGCTGCACAGCTGCGAGGCGCTGGTGTCCATCGTGAAGGGCCTGCGCTGCCGCATGACGGACAAGAAGACCAAGAGCAGCCGCGCGGAGGCAACGATGAAGCGCGCGAAGGATATCCTGCACGGAGAGCTTGCCGTTGCGCTGGACATGGATGTCAAAGAGGTCGAGCCGTACATAATCAACTGCATCGCTCAGGCCAAGGCTGAGAGCTGACAAAAAGGCATGGTATTTAAACCATGCTTTTTTCGTCTATGTGCACGAAATTTGTTTTGACAATTTGTAGATTATCACGAAAAAATCTCATTTACGGCTTGACATATGATTTGTGCAAAATTATACTATATTAACTATGAATTCATGAATTATTGGAGGGTAAAGCGTGGCTTCGGTTTTGAAACGCAGGGACACGGATATGACTGAGGGCAGCATCCCCCGGCTGCTCATTTATTTTGCCCTGCCGCTGATGATAGGCAACGTCTTTCAGCAGCTGTACAATACGGTGGACTCCATCGTCGTCGGCAACTATGTCAGCAAGCAGGCGCTTGCCGCGGTAGGCTGCACGGGGCCGGTCATCAATGCGCTGTTCGGCCTGTTCGGTGGTCTGGCGGCGGGTGCGGGCGTCGTTATCTCGCAGTTTTACGGCGCACATGACAAGGAGAAGCTGCATAAGACCGTGCAGACGACGATAGCGATGTCGCTCGTGATGTGCGTGGTGCTGACGGCGCTCGGCGTGTGGCTCACGCCGATGATGCTCGAGCTGATGAGCACGCCCGAGGACGTCATGGCGGATGCAACGGAGTACCTGCGCATATACTTCTGGGGCATCTCCGGCGTAATTATGTATTATATCGGGGCGGGCATCCTCCGCGCCGTGGGCGACTCCACAAGGCCGCTGTACTTCCTCATATTCTCGGCGCTGACCAACACCGTACTCGATGTCGTCTTTGTCAAGTATTTCAGCATGGGTATTGCCGGAGCGGCGATAGCAACGGTGATAGCGCAGGTGCTGTCGGCGGTGCTGGTGATGCTGCTGCTCATCCGCTGCAAGGCCGATTACCGCATAGACTGCCGCGACCTGCACATAACGCGCAGCATCCTGAGCAAGATATGCGCCATTGGCATCCCGTCCGCGCTGCAGCTTGCTATAACCGCGTTCTCGAACATGTTTGTTCAGTCGTACATAAACCGCTTCGAAAGCTCCTGCATGGCCGGATGGACGGCCTGCAGCAAGGTGGATTCCTTCGCGCTGCTGCCGATGATGAGCCTGTCCGTCGCGATAACGACCTTTGTCGGGCAGAATCTCGGCGCGGGCAACTATGAGCGCGCGAGATCCGGAGCAAAGTCCGGCCTCGTGATCGGGCTTATCATCATGGCCGTCGTGCTGGTGCCGCTGTACATCTTCGCCCCGCAGATCGTGACGCTGTTCAACAAAGAGGCGGAGGTCGTGGAGTTCGGCGGGCTGTTTATCCGTATCGTTGCGCCGTTTTACCTGATGTTTGCGATAAACCAGGTCTATTCCGGCGCGCTTCGCGGCGCGGGCGATACGCGCTCCACGATGTTCATCATGCTCGGCTCCTTCGTCGTGTTCCGCCAGGTGTACCTCTTTGCGGTGTATAAGCTCGGCGGCGGCATCGACGCGATCGTGCTGGGTTATCCGGCGGGCTGGGTACTCTGCAGCATACTCCTGCTCATATACTATTACCGCGGCGGCTGGTTCAAAAAGCTTCAGGCGGGCATGGAGTGATTAAATCGTTTCAAGCCTTTTATCCTATTCGGATAAAAGGCTTGAAATTTATAAATCAATAGGATATAATAGCTTCAAAAAAGGCCGGACGGGCGGCGGAAAGAGGACAGCATGTATACGGATATAGGCGCGCTCATTGCGGAGCGCCGCCGCGAAAAAGGAATGAACCAGGCGGAGCTTGCCGCCGCGCTGGATGAGCTGGGCTTCGGCGTGACGAATCAGGCCGTGTCCAAATGGGAGAAGGGCGCCACGCTGCCGAACGCGCGGCAGTTTCTCGCGATATGCGACGTGCTGGGGATAGAGGATATCCGCGGGACGTTTTCCGGCACCGGCGGCGAGCTGCTGGCGGGGCTGAACCGTGAGGGGCGCGGCCGCGCGCTGGAGTATATCCAGCTTCTGCGCGAGAGCCGGCGCTTTTCGTATGAGGAGCCGCGTCCGGCGAAGAAGCCGCAGCCCGTGCGGCTGCGGACGCTGCCGCTGTATTCGCTGGCCGTGTCGGCAGGCACCGGCCAGTTCCTCGACGGCGAGGATTACGAGATGGTAGAGGTCGGGCAGGAGGTTCCGGAGGGGTCGAACTTCGGCGTTCGCGTCGCGGGTGACAGTATGGAGCCGGAGTTTCACGACGGGCAGACCGTCTGGGTGCGCCAGCAGCGCAGCCTGATGACCGGCGACATCGGCATCTTCCTGTATGACGGCAGCGCCTATCTCAAGCAGCTCGTGGCGCTGAAGGATTCCATGGCGCTGCACTCGCTGAACCCCGCGTACGCGGATATCGTCATCTCGCCCGAGCTGCCGCTGCGCGTGCTGGGCAAGGTGCTGAGATAATTCAGCCGCCGAACAGGACGAGGAGCAGCCCGTATATGACGCTTGAGGATATGCCGTAGACGATGACCGGCCCCGCGATGATGAACATTTTGGCAGCGGTTCCTGCGATGAAACCCTCGGTCTTGAATTCGAGCGCCGGAGCGACGACGGAGTTTGCAAAGCCCGTTATCGGCACGAGCGTACCGGCTCCGGCGAGTTTGGCGATGTCGTCGTATACGCCGAGCCCTGTTAGCAGCGCGCCGAGGAACACGAGCGTGATCGACGTTGCGCTCGCGGCGGCCTCCTTGTCCAGCCCGCAGAGGTTCCGGTACAGGTCGCCCGCAAGCTGGCCTAGGCAGCAGATGAAGCCGCCTATCAGGAACGCGAAAAGCATATCCTTCAGCAGCGGCGAGCGCGGGGCGTGCCGGTCGGCGTATTTCTTGTATTCTTCGTTTGTCATTTGATCAGCTCCATAAATCAATAAAAAATCTCCTGTGCGGCTTATTTTCTGCAGCACAGGAGGTTTTTATTACTTTTAGATCAAAATAAGAAATATACCGTTACTTTATTTCGGGCAGGGAAGCCGCCACGGCGGACTGGCCGACCCGACGGAAGTATTCGTCCGGCAGTGCGAGCCGCAGCTTGCCGTCAAGCTCCGGATATTCGGAGCGCAGCACGTCCTCGCAGGCGGAAATTATCAGCTCGCCGCCCTTGCCGGACATCACGCGCCCGAGCAGCAGTACGCTCCCGCAGCCGTAGAGCGCGCGGTAATAGGCCAGCGTGTGCGCCAGATAGACGCCGATACTGCGGTATACCGCGGCGGCGCGGCCGTCGCCCGCCTCCATCAGCTTCTGCACGGCCTTCAGCTTCTCGGCGGGGGACAGCGACTCGTCAAGCTCGATTCCGGCTCTGGGCGCAAGCTTGTTCACGCCGTCCTGCGAAAAATATTTCACGCCGCAGCCGATATCGCCGCTCCATTCGTCGCGCATCGCGGCGGGATTTGCGTCGACCGGAACGAAGGCCAGCTCGTTGAGCCAACCGGTTATGCGCCCCTCGGCGTCCACGAAGCCTGCTGCCTCGCTCGTACCCATGGCGATGCCGAGAATGTTGTTTTCCTTCAGGCTCATCGCGCCCGCAAGCGCGGTCACGTCGCCGTCGTTCACGACGCTGTACGGCACGTTGCCGAAGGTGTCGGTTATGGCGCGGATGTAGATATCCTTGACCTTCGCGTCGAACTGCTCCTTGGGAACCTTCAGAAACAGCGAGGCGTTCATCGTGCGGTTGTTGATGTAAATCCCCGCGGAGGAGACGCCGACGGCGTCAACGCGCGGCATGTGCTCCGCAGCGGATTTGAGCGCGGTGACGATACCGGTGTAGTGATAGTCCGGATCGGAGTTGATCTTCGGGAACCAGACGACCTCCTCGGAATACACGGCCTCGCCGTTTATCACTGCCGAGACCTTCCGGTCGCTCCCTCCGGCGTCAAAGCCGATGCGGCAGCCGTCCGTGTGCCCGCCGATGGCCTTCGGCGAATCCTTGGCCGCGGGCAGCGTGTCAGTCTGCACGACCTCGAACGGACGTTCAAAGACGTTCGCCATGTAGTCCCAGTCGAACTCCCGCACCCCGCCCGCGCAGTAGACGGAGCGGAGATAGTCGTATATCCGCGCGTCGCCGCGGACATAGATCTTGTATCCGCCCTTCATCCACAGCATGGTTTTCACAAGGCGGTCGATGTAATAGCAGTCGGCGGCGTACATTTCCGGCGTGCCGTGTATGCGTGTCTCGACCGCAGCCATCTCGCCGCCCGCGCGCTCCAGCGCGATGCCGACGGGCTTCTCTGCGCCGCGGAGAAATGCCTCGTTGAACTTGTGCAGCGGGATGAACTCCGGATCCAGCTCCGGCAGATTTTTGATATCCAGATTGACTCCGAGAAAATCCATGGCAGAACCTCCGTAATTATTCTGACCGTATTATACCATAAATTCCGCGGACTGCATTGCTTTTTTATGGCGAATTTATCATGTGCTTGTCCAAAATGTTTGCCTTGCAAAAGCGGCGCGCACGATTTATAATATAAATAGATTAAAACGAACGGAGGCGCACGAGTGCACAATATTTCCTGCTGATTTATAAGGCGATAAAACAAAGTGACGGGGCATGAAATATGCTGCCCCATCTTTGCTGCGCCTTTTCGCAGGAAAGTGCATCAGCGCATCCGGTTTATATCATGGCACATCCATGCCATGTGAATTTTCGGCTGCGGGTCATTTCCTGCGGCCGAATTTTTATATGTACAGGGAGGGGCATATATGTCGCTTATTGATATAAAGAATCTCAGCTTTGCATACGATGGCAGCGCCGAAAAGGTGTTCGACAACGTGAGCTTTCAGATAGACACCGGCTGGCGGCTCGGCTTCACCGGGCGCAACGGCCGCGGAAAAACGACGTTTCTGAAGCTGCTGATGGGTGAGCTTGAGTACACCGGCAGCATCTCCGCAAGCGTCAGCTTTGATTACTTCCCGATCGCGCTGCATGACACGGCGCGCCCCGCGGCGGAAGCGCTCGCGGAGGTCGTGAGCGACGGTGAGGAGTGGCGTCTGCGGCGTGAGATGGCAATGCTGGGGCTTGACGAAGCGCTGCTCGACCGACCGTTTGACTCGCTTTCCGGCGGCGAGCGGACGAAGCTCCAGCTTGCGGCGATGTTCACTAACGAGGACGACTTCCTGCTGATCGACGAGCCGACGAACCATCTCGACGAGGCGGGACGCGAGCGCGTCGCGCGGTATCTGCGGCGCAAGCGCGGCTTCATCCTCGTCTCGCACGACCGGGCGTTTCTCGACGGCTGTGTTGACCACATTCTCTCGATAAACCGCGCGGATATTGAAGTGACCCAAGGCGACTTTTCCACGTGGCTTGAGAATAAAGAGCGGCGGGACAGATACGAGCTGGCGGAAAACGACCGGCTCAAGAAGGAGATAGGCCGCCTTGAAGCCGCCGCGCGCGAAAAGGCGCAGTGGGCGGACAGGGCGGAGCGCGCGAAAATCGGCTTCGACCCGACGAAAACCGAGAAGAGCATGGGGCGCAGGGCGTACGAGGGCGCTAAGAGCAAGAAGTCGATGAAGCGCGCCAAGGCGATAGACCGGCGGATTCAGGACAGCATCGAGCAGAAATCGGAGCTGCTGAAAAATCTTGAAACGGCGGACGATCTGAAGCTCAGCCCATTGCGGCACTATTCGGAGCGACTGCTGGAACTGAGGGAGGTCGAGATAGATTACGGAGCAGGGGCGATAGCGCAGCCGCTGAGCTTTGAACTGCGGCAGGGGCAGCGCATCGCGCTGCGCGGCGGCAACGGCTGCGGAAAATCCAGCGTTCTGAAGCTCATAAGCGGCGAAAATATCCCCCATACGGGCGAGATCTGGCGCGCGGGAGGGCTGAAAATTTCATACATCCCGCAGGACAGCTCGTTTCTGCGCGGCGATCTGCGCAGCTTTGCCCGCGAGCGGGGCATTGACGAGAGCCGGTTCAAAACCATTCTGCGCAAGCTGGACATGACGCGCGGGCATTTTGACCGCGACATGGCCGGTTTCAGCGCCGGACAGCGGAAAAAGGTGCTCATCGCGGCGAGCCTTTGCGAGCAGGCGCACGTGTATGTCTGGGACGAGCCGCTGAACTATATAGACCTGCTCTCGCGTATGCAGATAGAGGAGCTGCTGCTGAATACGGAGTCCACGATGATATTCGTCGAGCATGACCGCGCTTTCTGCGACCATGTCGCGACTGACAGCATCTATATGTGACCGGACGCGCCTTGCGGCGCACCGCTGCGGTGTGGTATAATGAAAGCAAGGGAATGAAGTTCTCCCGCGGGGCAACCCGAAACCGTTGAAAAACTAATGACTTCTGCCTGGGTAACATGGCAGAAGTCATTTTTTAGAGGTATGAATATGCTTAATTGTCTTGCCGTCGGAGCCGGCGGCTTTGTAGGCGCGGTGCTGCGCTATCTCGTGTCGATGATACCGCTGGATAAAACGGGGGCGTTTCCTGTGAACACCCTGCTGATAAACATCCTCGGCGCGTTCGCTATCGGAGCCATTACGGCGCTTGGCGCGAAGACTGCGGGGCTTGACCCGCGGCTTACGCTGCTGCTCAAAACCGGCATATGCGGCGGCTTTACCACGTTTTCCACCTTCGCCCTTGAAACGGCGGGGCTTATGCAAAGCGGGCGTATCGGCGCCTCGGCGGCGTATATGCTGCTGAGCGTGACGCTGTCCGTCGCCGCGGTGCTTCTGGCCGAAGCGGTAGTGTGATGGGGGAATAGGGGGGGACGGCCGCTGTGCCGTCCCGATGTATTTATTGCCCCTGCTCAGATCTCCTTATACATCGCGGCGGCGTTGGATTTGTTGGCGATCTCGTTGACCTCCGTGACCTCGACCTTGAGGGTGCGCTGGCCGAACGCAATCTCAATGACGTCGCCCACCTTGACCTGATAACTGGCCTTGACCTGCCGCCCGTTCACGCTCACGCGCTCGCCGTCGCAGGCGTCGTTCGCGACACTGCGGCGCTTTATCAGACGGGAGACCTTTAAATATTTATCCAGTCTCATATTAACTCCTCAGTACCAAAAAGCAGCCGCATTAAAGCAAATGCGGCTGCTTTTTATAATCAAAAATTACTTGGTGACAGCCTCTTTAAGAGCCTTGCCGACCTTGAAGGAAGCAACGCGGGACGCGGGGATCTCGATCTCTTCCTTGGTCTTGGGGTTGCGGCCGATGCGAGCGCCGCGCTCCTTGACTTCGAACGCGCCGAAACCGACGAGCTGGACCTTGTCGCCTGCGGCCAGAGCCTCGGTGATGGTGTCGAATGCGGCGTTGACTGCCTTCTCGCTGTCCTTCTTGGACATGCCGGTCTTTTCTGCAACGGCAGATACGAGTTCAGCTTTATTCATGTGTGTATCCTCCTAAAAATGTGGCTCATGCCATGTTTATGATGAGTCTGCCCGAAAATGCGGCAGAATACTCATTTCTTTGTCTTTCTGCCCCGTAAGGCAACAACGCAGATATTACCACAAAACCTGACTATTATCAAGCCCTGTGCGTTGATTTTTAAAGCTTTTTTGCAATTCCGGTGCTCAGCGGATATGCAGCAGTTTTGCTATCTTTTCGCCGCCGGGGATGAGCTTCATATCCTCGCTCGTTACCGCGCGCAGCGCCACGACGGACACGACGTAGATCACCACCGCGACAATGACCGCGAGCAGCATGCTCGCCGCCGTCTGCTTCCAGCCGGAGCCGATAAAGCGGGAGGCAAGACCGTACACCGCCCAGGCGGAAGCGCCCATGGCGAGACTGGATATCAGCGGGCGGGCGAATATCCTGAGCAGGTGCGGCCGCTCGTCGAGCACGGCGCACATGAACACGAAGTTCAGAACCGTCATCGTGATATAGCTCACCAGCGTCCCGATAGGCGCGCCGTAGATATTTATCTGCCGCTGCGCGACGAGGAGCCAGTTGACCAGTATCTTGACAAGGCCGCCCACGATCATCGTTATCATCGTGAACTTCTCCTTGCCGGAGGCCTGAAGAATGGCGTTTTCCATCAGCACCACGCACACGAAGAACGACGCTATGCCCATCACCGCGAGAAGGCCGGGGCCGGCCTCGTTGCTGTTCGGGTAGAGGACGTTCATGATGGGATCGGCCAGCACCGTAAGCCCCACGCCCATCGGCATGCCGATGACGGCGGAGATGCGCATGGAGTCTTCACCGATCTTGGCGGCGTCCGTATGCGCGCGGCGCGCGATCGCGCCTGAGATCGCCGGAACTATGGCGACGGTGAGCGGAGTGATGAACGCGGCGGGGAGGTTGAAGAGCGTCTGCGCCTTGCCGTACACGCCGTAGAGGACTTTGGCCTCGTAGTAGCTGAAGCCCGCGGCGGACTGGAGACGGTTCATGCACAGCTTGGAGTCGATGCTGTTGAGGATGGCCATGATGCACGCGCCGAAGGCGATGGGGACGCCGATGGACAGGATGTTCTTGATTATCGTGCCCGTGGAATCGACGAGCTCATCGTCGTCCGGAGTGTCGTTCGGATCGTGTATTCCGGCGGAATAGGGCTCGGAGAGCCGGTCGTAGTTGCGGCACTTGTAAAACACCATGTACAGCAGCGACACGACCGAGCCGATGGACACGCCGAGTATCGCGCCTGCCGACGCGGTCGGGCGGCCAAGCCCCTGCTTCATTGCAACCGAGGCGAGGATGAGTCCGGAGATGACCTTGAACAGCACCTCCAGCACCTCGTCTACGGTTGTCGGGATCATGTTGCCGTTGCCCTGACAATAGCCGCGGTAGGCCGAGACGAGGCACACGAGCAGGATCGCCGGAGCCATGGCGCGGATGCCGGGCGCGGCGTCGGGGTTTTCAAGGTAGGTCGCGGCGAGCCAGTCGGGCAGCAGGAACAGTATCAGCGCGAACACAAGGCCGATGACGAAAAACGTCCTGCGCGCGACGCGGAAGGTCTTTTCCTCCTGACGGGCGCGGCCGTTTGCATCCGCCTCCGCGACAAGGCGCGACAGCGCCACCGGCAGACCGGCGGTCGCCAGCGCGAAAAAGACGTTGTATATATTGTAGGCGCTGAGGAACATGGAATATCCCTCGTCGCCGAGAATATTGCCGAGCGGGATCTTATAGATGAAGCCCAGCAGCTTCATGATGATGACGCCGATAGTGAGGATGGCGGCGCCATGCATATAGTTTTGTCCTTTTACCCTGTCCATTGATTCCCTCCTTGCCGCCACATGCTTACCAATATACGCCTTATGCGGCAAGAAATCAAGGGAACGAGGGAATTTGCGGCTCATCGGGCGAGGATGTGGCGCGCGACGTGCACGCCGCTGGCGGAGGCGTGGGACAGGGAGTGCGTCACGCCGGAGCAGTCGCCGATGACATACAGGCCGTCACTCTTGGTCTGGAGGTTGTTGTCGATCTCGACCTCCATGTTGTAGAACTTGACCTCGACGCCGTAGAGCAGGGTGTCGTCGTTCGCGGTGCCGGGGGCGATCTTGTCGAGCGCGTAGATCATCTCGATGATGCCGTCGAGGATACGCTTGGGCATGACGAGGCTCAGGTCGCCGGGAGTGGCGGCGAGGGTCGGGGTGACGAAGCTCTCGTCGATGCGGCGCTGTGTACTGCGGCGGCCGCGGACGAGATCGCCGAAGCGCTGGACGATGACGCCGCCGCCAAGCATGTTGGACAGGCGCGCGATGCTCTCGCCGTAGCCGTTGGAATCCTTGAACGGCTCGGAAAAATGCTTGCTGACGAGCAGGGCGAAGTTGGTGTTCTCGGTGTGCTTGCTCTTGTCCTCGTAGCTGTGGCCGTTGACGGTGACGATGCCGTTGGTGTTCTCGTTGACGACGACGCCGTGCGGGTTCATGCAGAAGGTGCGGACGAGGTCTTCAAACTTCTCGGTACGGTAGACGATCTTGCTCTCGTACAGCTCGTCGGTCAGGTGGGAGAACACGTCCGCGGGCAGTTCCACGCGCACGCCGATATCGACGCGGTTGGAGTGGGTGGGGATGTCCATGCTCTCGCAGACGGACTCCATCCACTTGCTGCCGCTGCGGCCGACGGAGACGACGCAGTATTTGCAGGTGTAGGCATTCCCTCCGGCCTCGACCTCGTAGCCGTCGCCGGTCTTCTTCACGCCGGTGACGGCGGTGTTGAAGTGGAAATCGACCTTGTCCTTCAGCTCGTCGAAAATGTTGCCGAGGACGACGTAGTTTATGTCGGTGCCGAGATGGCGGACCTGCGCGTCGAGCAGGTGCAGGCCGTTTTCAAGGCAGGTGCGCTTGATCTTGGTGTTGGCGGTGGAGTAGAGCTTGGTGCCCTCGCCGCCGTGGGAGAGGTTTATCTCGTCCACATACTTCATCAGGTCGATGGCTTCCTGCTTGCCGACATACTCGAACAGCGTGCCGCCGAACTGGTTCGTGATGTTGTACTTACCATCGGAGAACGCGCCTGCGCCGCCGAAGCCGCTCATGATCGCGCAGGTGGGACACTTGACGCAGGATTTGACCTTCTTGCCGTCGATAGGGCATCTGCGCTTGTCAAGCGGCTTGCCCAGCTCAAATACGCCGATCTTCAGTGCTCTGTCTGCCTTCGCCAGTTCGTAGGCGGTAAATATTCCTCCGGGGCCTGCGCCCACGATGATAACGTCATAGTCCATGGTGCATCTCTCCAATCAGACAAAAAAATAGCTGCCGCATATGCTATGCTCCCGAAAACAGGGAATCAACAGCAGTAAAACGGCAGAAAACAAAGATATTGCTATCAATATCCTCGCTTAGAGTACCACGGTTCACAGCGGTTTGTCAAGTGAACTATGTGTGAATAATGCTGCACGGGTGAAAAAGCCGCGCGCGGGGCGGAACATTGCAAATATACCGGACGTCTGATAAAATAAAGGCAGAACAAAAACGGAGGAGAGCCCTATGCGAAACCGGACGAAGAAATGCATCGTACTGCTGCTTGCAATTCTGCTGCTCTGCCTATGCGTCTGGCGGCTGACGCCGCGCACGTTCGGGCAAATGACGGGCGCTGACCCGCAGACCATTTCAAGCCTGTCCGGCACCGCAGTGCTCGGCGGGAACCGAGACGGCACACCGTACATGGAAAGCTATACGCTCCCGACTTCGACGGCGGGGGACGAAGCGTTTCGGGATATCCTTTCGCTTCTCTGCCAGAGCGGTTACAGGGAGGATCTCCGCAATCTTTTGCCTTGGGCTGTGGACTCAGCCGGCAGCGGCAGCGCTTATGACGGCAAGAGCGTCACGCTCATCCTCGTCTGGGGCACATCCGCGGACGAGACGTGCAGCCTTGTCATGACCGGCGGGCAGATCGTTGTCGGCCTACCAAATCACGACGGATTTCTGATATACCATCTGCTTGACACCACGCTTTTGGATCAGCTCACCGAGTATCTGATGACCCACGGCGAAAAGGGATGATAGCCATAGAGGCCGAAGAGAGTGCCCCATTTACAAGCGTCCCCCTGCTTTCAGCTTGTGAAAGCAGGGGGACGCTGTTATCATCGGGCGTCATGCTCTTTTTTCAGCCCGTCGAGCAGTTCGTAGGGGACTTCGAGCTTGCCGAGGCCGCGGCCGAGCAGGATGTGTTTCTTGTTCGCGCCGTGAAAATCGCTGCCGCCGGTCTTTATAAGCCCGTACTCGTCCGCGAGCGCGGCGAGATACGCGCACTGCTCCGGCGAGTAGCCCGTATAATAGCACTCCATGCCGCGCAGCCCCTGCGCGATGCAGTACTCGATAAGCTCGCGCAGCCCCGCGTCGTCGCGCTTGTACTGGAACGGATGCGCCAGCACCGGCACCCCGCCCGCCTTGATTATCAGGCCGATGGCGCGCTCGATCGGAAGTATCGTGCGGCCAACGTAATATTTCTGCCCCTTCTCGACGTAACGGTCGAACGCGTCCTGCACGTCCATGGCCAGACCAAGCTCCACGAGCAGACGCGCAAAATGCGGCCTGCCGATGACCTCGCCGAAGCGAGCCTTCATCTCGTCGTAATTGACCGGCAGCCCGTCGGCGGCCATCAGCTCCGCCATTTTCCGCCCGCGCGTGTCGCGATCCTCAACTATCCAGTCGAGGATATGATGCAGCCCGTCCGACTCCATGTCAATGTAATAGCCCAGCACGTGCACGGCTCCGCCGTACTTCGTGCTTATCTCGATGCCGGGGACTATCTCCACACCAAGCTCCTTACCGCGCTTCGCGGCCTCGGCATAGCCGGACACGGTGTCGTGATCGGTTATCGCAATGGCGGAAAGCCCGGCGTCGCGCGCCAGCTCCACGACCTGAGCGGGCGTGAACGTCCCGTCCGACGCGGTGGTGTGCACATGCAGGTCGATGCGTCTCATTTCCGTATCGCCTCCATGAACGCGTTCGCGGCGGCGTATATATACTCCGGCTGCTCGCCGATGAAGAATTCGCTGTTTTCGTAGAGGATGCGGCCGTTGACCATCGTCAGCCGCACGTTCTCCTTCGAGCCTGCGTACACGATGTTCGACGCGATGTTGTTGAGCGGCTGCATGTTCGGGCGGCGCAGGTTTATGACCACGAGGTCGGCGCGCTTGCCGACGGCAATATCGTCGCAGTCCGGAAGCCCCATTGCGCGCGCTCCGCCGACGCAGGCTATTTTCAGCACGTCCTCCGCGCGGCAGGCGGAAGCGTCGTGCTCATAGACCTTCTGCAGCGCCGCGGCAAGGTACATCTCGCGGAACATGTCCAGCGCGTTGTTGCTGGCCGCGCCGTCGGTGCCGATGGCCATATTTATGCCGAGCTCAAGCATTTTCGTGACCGGTGCGATGCCGCTTGCGAGCTTGAGGTTCGAGGCGGGGTTCGTGATCGCCCACAGCCCCTTCTCGGCGAAGAGCTTCAGGTCGTCCTCGCTCATCCATGTGCAGTGGTAGCCGCCGCCGCCGTAGCGGAACAGCCCCATTTTGTCCAGCAGCATCGGCGGGGTCAGACCGTAGCGCTCGATGCAGCCGTCGACTTCGGCCTTCGTCTCGGCGCAGTGCATGAAGCACGGCTCGCGGTATTTCTCGGCAAGCCCTGCCATGTATTCCATGCGCTCGGGAGAGGTGGTGTACTCCGCGTGGATGCCGAGCCTGTAGGACACCAGTTCGTGCAGAGAATTGAAGCGCAGGTATTCGCGCTCGATGTTTTCGACGTCGCGGTCAAAGTTGTTCAGGCCGGAGCATATCACCGTGCGGAAGCCGCTGTCGATGTTGGCCTTGGCGTAGGCTTCGTTGTGGACGTACATGTCAAAGCTCGCGGTGATGCCGCTGCTGAGGTATTCCATTATGCCGAGCTGCGTGAAGATGTACACGCTCTCGTCGGTCAGCTTCGCCTCATTTGGCCAGACCTGCTCGCTCAGCCAGCGGTCGAGCGGCATATCGTCGGCGAAGGAGCGCAGGAAGGTCATCGCGGTGTGCGTGTGCGCGTCCTTGAAGCCGGGGATAAGAAGGTCGCCCTTGAGGTCAATCTCGCGCTCAAAGGCGGGCATGTCCTCATTTGCCGCCCCGACATGGGTTATCACGCCGCCGTCCGTCCAGACCTCGGCGTCTGATATCTTCAGCCCACCTGAAAAACTCAGCACGCGGCCATTATAAAATCTTATCATATCTCTGTCTCCGTGTGAGTGTAATCGAGCCGTGCCGTCAGTTCACCCGCGCGCACATCTCGTCGTGCGCGAGAAGCTCAAGCGTATCGTCGAGCGGGGCAAGCTCCGCTTTCCCGTAGCGGTGCTCAAGCGCGGTAGCAAGCAGCATGTCGCAGAATTCGGGGTTCTTCGGCAGCATGGGGCCGTGGCTGTATGTGCCGAACACGTTTTTGTAGTGTGCGCCCTCGGTGCCGTCTTCGCCGTTGTTGCCGAAGCCTGCGAGAACCGTGCCCAGCGGCTCCACGCCGCGGCCCAGATGGGTCTTGCCGCTGTGGTTTTCGAAGCCGACGACAACGCTGCCGCCCGCGGCTTCGCCGCATTTGAATTTATAGTTGCCGATCATGCGCGTTTTGCTGCCGACGGTATACAGATCGAGCGCGCCGATAAAGTCGCAGCGCTGGCCGTCATAGGTCTCGTAATAGCTGCCGAGCATCTGGTAGCCGCCGCAGATGGTCAGGAAGGTCACGCCGTCTGCGATGGCGGCTCTTATCTCCTGCGCCTTGCCGCGGTGCAGATCGTCCAGCAGCACCTGCTGCTCGAAGTCCTGCCCGCCGCCGATGAACACGAGGTCGAAGCCCGCGAGGCTCGCCGCCGAGCCGATCGGCAGGCGCGTGACCGCGCAGTCTATCCCGCGGCGCTCAAGGCGGCTTCTCATGCATATGACGTTGCCGCGGTCGCCGTAGAGATTCAGCACGTCGGGGTACATGTGGCATATTTTAAGTTCCATGACAGCTCACCTCATTCCCAGAATTCCGCACCGCCGCAGTGCTTTATCAGCACCTCGCGCAGCTCCAGCATCGCGGTGTAGGTCGGCATGATGAACACCGGCAGACTCTGCTTTTCAAGTCCGGAGACGAGCTTTTCGTAGTTGCGCTCGATCTCGATGTGCTCCGGCGCGATGCCGGCGTACTTGATGCGCACGGCCATATCCGGCGCGCGGTCGCCGGAGACGATGATCCTGTCGATGCGTCCGGCGATGCCGGAGAGCGCCTCAAAATCGACGTCCCAGACCCACGAGATATCCGTGCCGTCCGCACCGCGGTCGTTCAGGCAGACGACGAGGACGAATTTTTCCTTTATATTCTGCAGAAATTCCACTACCTGATTGCAGCCGGCGGGGTTTTTCACAAGCATCATCTTCGCGCCGCCGCCGAGCTTGAACTGCTCCATACGGCCGAAGCCGCACTTGAATCCGGCCAGCGCCTTCACCGCGTCGTCCGCCGACAGACCCATCTGCGTCACGGCGGCGACGGCACCCGCGGCGTTATAGATGTTGTACATCGCGGGGAGGTTTATATCCACGACGCGCCGCTCGCACATGATGTCCATGACGACGGTGCTGCCGTCGGCGCGCTGCTCGACGATGTCCGTCACGGCGTAATCCGCGTGGTGGCGGCGGTAGCCGCACTTCGGGCAGCGGAAGCCGCCGAGGTGGCCGTAGGTTATATAGTCGTATTCGTATTCGGTCTTGCAGCGGATGCAGTGCGTCGCGTCGGATATCTCGGGCTTTGCGCGGGAGGGTGCGGCGCCCTGTTCGATGCCGAACCAGACAACACGGTTCGGCAGATCGCCCGCGAGCGAGGAGGTCAGCGAGCAGTCGGCGTTGAGGCACAGCGTCGCATCAGGAACGGCTTTAAGACCTTCGCGGATGTTTTCCAGCGTGTGCGTGACCTCGCCGTAGCGGTCAAGCTGATCGCGGAAGAGGTTCGTCACCATGACGACCTTGGGGCGAAGCTGCCCGAAGGTGCGCCGCGCGGCGGCCTCGTCGCACTCGATGACGGCGTATTCCTTCTTAGGCTTGCCGCCGAGCGTGCTGTTCATCACGAATTCCGTCGTGATGCCGCTGATGAGGTTCGCGCCGGAGCGGTTTGCAAAATAGCTCAGCCCCGCGTCCGCAAAGGCCTGCTCCACCATGCGGGAGCTGGTAGTCTTGCCGTTCGTGCCCGTGATGGCGACGGTTTTCACGTCACGGCTGAGTATGCTCAGCAGGTTCGGGCAGACCTTAAGCGCAAATCTGCCGGGCATGGCCGTGCCGCCGCGATGCAGCACGCGCGAGACAAAGCGGAGAAATTTGCATAACAGTATTGCGAGTATCGCTCTGAGATTCATGGTTGGCCTCCATGCGGATTTTATTCAACGGTGACGGATTTTGCGAGGTTGCGCGGCTTGTCGATATCGCAGCCGCGCTGAAGCGCAACGTAGTAGGCAAAGAGCTGGAGCGGGATGACGCCCAGCGAGGGCTGGAGGATGAGGTGCGTGTCGGGCACGGTCAGCACGTTTTCAACGGTCTTGCCCATCTGGCGCTGCCTGCCCTCGGTCGTCAGCGCGATAACGTCCGCGCCGCGCGCCTGAACCTCGACGATGTTCGACACAGCCTTGTCGAAAAGCGGCGCATAGGTGCACAGCGCGACGACGAGCGTGCCCTCCTCGATGAGGGATATCGTGCCGTGCTTCAGCTCGCCCGCGGCGTAGGCCTCGGAGTGGATATAGGATATCTCCTTGAGCTTGAGGCTGCCCTCAAGGCCGAGGGCGTAGTCGAGATTACGGCCAATATAAAATACGGAATTGTGGTTAAAATAGCGGGAAGCGAGGTATTTTATCTCGTCAATGTTCTCCAGCACACTCTCCATCTTTTCCGGCAGAGCGAGCAGCTCCTCGACTATGAGCGCATAGTCGGAGGGCTTTATGCTGCCGGTCTTCTTCGCCAGCCACACGCCGAACATGTCCAGCAGGACGAGCTGGGTGCTGTACGCCTTTGTCGTTGCGACGGCGATCTCAGGCCCCGCCCAGGTGTAGAGTACATCGTCCGACTCGCGGGCGATGGAGCTGCCGACGACGTTGACTATCGAGAGTATGCGCGCGCCGAGGGACTTTGCCTCGCGCAGCGCGGCCATGGAGTCGAGCGTTTCGCCTGACTGGCTGATGACGACGACGAGGGTGTGCTCGTCCACGAGGGGGTCGGCATATCGGAATTCGGACGCGAGCATGACCTCGACGGGCTTGCGGAGCAGGCGCTCGAGATTATAGCGCCCTACCATACCAACATGGTATGATGAGCCGCAGGCGATTATGAATATCTTGCTGAGGGAGGCTATATATTCGTCACTGAGAGACAGCTCTTCAAACTCGATGAGCTTGTTTTTAATGCGGGGAGATATGGTCTTGCGGACCGCTTCGGGCTGTTCCATGATCTCCTTGAACATGAAGTGCGCGTAGCCGCCCTTCTCGGCCGCGCTGACGTCCCAGTCAACATAGCTGTGCTGCTTCTCGACCGGCTGCCCCAGCGCGTCGAACACATGGATCTCGTCCGCGGTGACGACCGCGACCTCGCCGTCGTCCATGTAGGAGATGTCTCTGGTGTGCTTGATTATTGCGGTGACATCGGAGGCGATGAAGTTGCAGCCCTCGCCGTAGCCCAGCAGCAGCGGCGCGTCCTTGCGCGCGGCGATGAAGGTGTCCGGCATGTCGGCGCAGAGGATACCCAGCGCGTACGCGCCCTCGATGCGGTCGAGCACCTTGTAGACGGAGCCGAGCAGATCGCCGCTGATGAGGTAGTAATACTCAAGCAGCTGCGCGACGACCTCGGTGTCCGTGTCGGAGCAGAAATGCACTCCGCGGGAGATGAGGAAGTCCTTTATCTCGACGTAGTTTTCGATGATGCCGTTGTGAACCAGAGCTATCTTGCCCTGTTCGCTGGTGTGGGGGTGGGAGTTTATGTAGTTCGGCTCGCCGTGGGTCGCCCAGCGGGTGTGCCCCACGCCGATAAAGCCGTCGACACTTTTGCCGCCGTCGACCATCGCGCTGAGAACCTTCAGGCGGCCTTTGGCTTTTTTGACCTGCAAACCCGCACTCTCCGACAAAACGGCGATGCCCGCCGAGTCGTAGCCGCGGTATTCGAGCCGCTCAAGCCCGTCCAGAAGTATCGGTGCCGCCTGCTCGCGGCCTGCAAAACCTACTATTCCGCACATATATATACGCCTCTTTCTATACCGGTTTTAAGTCGATGCGGCTGCCCGAAGCGGGAAGCCGATGATACACATTTAATAAATATAATTACATCAATTATATCATAATATCGAATTATACCACGCAATCTCCGCGCGAACAAGAAATATATGCCGCGCAGGATTTTTTCTCCGGAAAAAACAAAAAGGAACGGAGGAGAGCCGTTCCTTTTTGTTATATGGTTGAGGACAAAATGAAAAAGATGAAAAACTGTTACTTACGGTTATTAATATACCAGTAAGATGTTTCGTAATAAACCGTGTAAGTGTTACAGAAATGTTAAATCAGTCAAAGGCAATGTTCCAGACCGTGTCCCGCGGGATGCTCCTGTCGAGCGCGACGAAGCTATTGCCGCTGGGAGCGGGGGAGCACAGCTCCGCTTTGGCCGCGCCGAGCTGCCGCGCGAGCGCCGCGGCGTTTTCTGCGCGCAGGTCGTCCGGGCAGATAAGCTCACGTATCAGGCAGGCGTCCTCTTCAAGATATCCCGCCGCGATGCCGCCGTCCACGGCGAACAGCCCGCCGCCGTAGGCTTCGCACAGCAGACGCAGAAGCTCTGCACACGCGTCGTTTACGGTCAGGTGCGGCGTATCCGCGAGGAGCGCTTCGCGCCGCGCGTTATATTCCGCGGCGCTGAGCATATCGAAGCCGCGCGCGTCCCCGGCAGGGATGATACCGCGGCGGCGGCAGAGCGTGAAGCGTGTGGAGATCAGCTTCTCATACCACGGATAGAGCGAGGCTTCGGCGGGGAGCGTACATATGATCTCCGCGCCGAGACCGCGCGCCGCGTCCGCCGCTGCACGGGTCAGCGCCGCGCCCGCGCCGAAGCCGCGGCAGCTTTCGTCAACGGCGACGGCGTAGATATACCCGCACTTTTCACCGCTCGAGAGCGCCATGCCGCATATGGCGAAGGCCATGCCGACGGGCTTGCCGTCAAGCTCCGCCGTGACTCCCGCGCCAAGCTCCGGCAGCAGGGCGAAGAAGCCGTGTATCAGCTCCTCGCTGTCCCCGAAGCAGCGCTTCCACAGCGCGGTCAGCGCCGCCTCATCGGCGGGCGCGTACCCGCGTATGAGAAAGTTTCCGTTCATTCGTCGAGCCACCTCGCGGTGTATTTTTTCAGCAAATACTCCGGTTTATACGACAGCTTGGAGGTGCGCAGGGATTCAAGCCCCATGTCGTCCTCGCGGTTCATGTATTTCAGGTTCGGGTACTTTGCCATCAGCATTCGCGTCAGCTCGCGGCACACCATCGGGTACGCGCCGTTTATATCGACGCGCGCCTTCTCAAAGTGCACGTCAAAGGTGTCGCGGCTCGCGAACTCGCCCATGGTGAAGCCCATTATCTCGCCGTTTGCGTAGAGCACTCCGCCATCAAGGCCGAGCTGCTCAAAGGCGGCGAAGGCGCGGATTATCGCGTCGTGCTCATAGGCTATGCTGGGGTCGAGACGGGCGGCGTTATCTTCCGACCAGACCGACAGCATGTCCATGCAGGCCGGTATAAGCTCGCGCGTCATGGGTACAAAGCGCCAGTCGTACTCCGCCTCGAAACGGTTGCAGTGGTTCTTCTTGCCGTGCAGCGCCTTGCCGGAGTAGGTCGCAAGCTTTTCGGCGAGATAGATGTAGTCGGCGTTGTTCACGTCCTCGGTGTAGGCGAAGCGGCCGGGGTATTCCGCCTCGAGCATCTCGCGGTGATGCTCGGTTATGCCGCGCAGACAGAACGGATAGCCGCGCCACGCGGCGAATTCGCGCAGCGCCTCTATTGCGGGGCGCAGCTCGCCGGAGCCGATCGGGAAAACGAAGGTCGGCTTGCCGTCATAGCGGAGCTTGGTGAGCATGCGGTCGCCGCAGCGGGCGGTCAGCTGCTTGAAGTGCTTGTCCCAGATGTAGATATTGCCGAAATTGTAGTCGGCACTGGGGCTGTTTTCACTCATCACGATCTCGTCCACCCAGGACTTGTCGGAGAGCTTTATGGGAGTAAATCTGATCATGAGTACCTTTCTTTTGCTGTAATTTTTTGCGTCAGTATATATTGCACGCCTCGCGGATCGCCTGCCGCAGGGAGACGAGATCTTCAAAGGTCTCCGGCCTCTTCGACGGATCGCGCAGCAGGGCGGAGGGGTGGTACATCGCCATGTACCGCCTGCCGTCGCGCGCAAACCACTGGCCGTGCTCGCGCGTGATGCGGAAATCCGGCTTTATCATGGCCATCGCGGCGATGCGCCCGAGGCATACGATGAGACGAGGGTTGACGAGCGCGATCTGCCGTTCAAGCCATTCGGCGCAGGCGTCCTGCTCCGCGGGCTGCGGGTCGCGGTTGCGAGGAGGGCGGCATTTGACGACGTTGGCAATATACACCTTTGAGCGGTCAAGGTCAATAAGCTCCAGCATCGTATCGAGAAGCTTTCCTGCGGGGCCGACGAACGGCTCGCCCTGCAGGTCCTCCTGCTCGCCTGGGCCTTCGCCGATGAACATGACCTCGGCGGCCTCATTGCCGACGCCGAACACGAGATTAGTCCGCGTCTCGCACAGCTCGCAGCGCGAGCAGCCGGCGCATTCCGTTTTTAAAAGTTTCCAGCTGTCCATCTTTCTATTCCTCCGTGCCTCTGGCAAGCGTCAGCAGCAGCTCGCGGCGGTTGTTCGCCGGATATTCCATAACGTAATCAAGCAGGAAGCGCAGCATGTCGCCCAGCTCTCTGCCGCGCAGACCAAGCTCGAGCAGATCGTCGCCGGTGACGGCGAGGTGCTTCATCGAGAAGCATTCGCCGCTCTTCAGAACTGCGCGCAGCTCCCGCGCGCTTCCGCCGCCGCTGAAAGCATCGTAGCACTGTGCGGCGCAGCTCACGCTGTCCACCCCGTAGGCGCATAGTGCGCGCTTCCACGCTGCCTTGTCGGCGGGCTTCGGCTGCTTTACAAGCACTTCGGCGTTTGAGCAGCAGCGTATCGTCCGGCTGTCGAGCCGCAGCGCGGCGAGAAATTCCTCGGCGGAATCTATGCAGCCGAACTTCTCCAGCGCGCAACACAGAGCCGCCCAGCGCGGCATCGCCTTGCGCTGTATCGAGCCCAGCCGGTGCAGCCGCCAGGGCTCGGGCATGCGCTTTTTCAGAAACGCGTCGAGTAGACCCAGCTCTATGAGCGTATACACCATCTCGGGCGAGCGGGTGAGCAGGATCTTTTCCACCTCGTCCCGCACGCGCTCCGGCGCGAGCGAGGCGGCGAGCGGGGCTTTTTTCTCTATTGCGGAGAGAGTTTTTTCCTCGATCGTGAAGCCGAGCCGCGCGGAGAACCTCAGCGCGCGGAACATGCGCAGCGCGTCCTCCTCAAAGCGCAGCTCCGGATAGCCGACGCAGCGGATGATCCTGTTCTTTATGTCGTCCACGCCGCCGAAGGGGTCGGCGACCAGCCCGTCGGGCGGGAGGGCGATGGCGTTCATCGTGAAGTCGCGGCGGCTGAGGTCGGTCGTAAGATCGCCGACGAAGCTCACCGCGGCAGGGTGCCGGTGGTCGGCATAGGCTCCGTCGCTGCGGAAGGTAGTGACTTCGACGGAGCGGGAATTGACGTATACGGTCACGGTGCCGTGCTTCAGCCCCGTCGGGCGGGAGTTCGGAAAAATTTCCAGCGTCTGCTCCGGCAGGGCGCTGGTGCAGATATCCCAGTCCTGCGGATGCACGCCGAGGATCATGTCGCGCACGCAGCCGCCTACGAGATACGCCGCATGGCCGCGCGACTGGAGCGTTATAAGGATATGCTTTACATATTTGGGAGGGCTTACGTTCGCCATATACACACTCCTCGTATGATTTTTACCGAGATATAAGGCCATACAACACAATATATGCTTGCAATGAGCCGGAATGGGTATTATAATACCAGCGTCAGTTTTTGAGCCGGAGTATGCTTCCACTGTTATTTTATCATTTCACGGCGTCAACATCAAGAGCATTCCGCGTATCGGGAGCCGCACGGCGGCATTTTGACGATCGTATTTATCCGGCACGTATTTACCAGATTTGGAGCGATTTTTATGATAGAGTTTGACAATTACTTATCTCCCGGCAGAAAGGGGCATCTGGTCGGCATAGGCGGCGTCTCGATGTCGTCTCTGGCCGAGGTGCTCAAGGGCATGGGCATCAGCGTTGTGGGTTCGGATATGAACGAGAACCCGAACGTCATGTCCCTGCGCGCCCATGGTATCCATGTCCATGTCGGACATGACGCCGCTAATATCACCGACGATATCGAATTCGTCGTGCGCACGGCTGCTGTGCATGATGACAATCCGGAGATAATCCGCGCGCATGAGCTGGGCATCCCCGTGTTCGAGCGGACACAGGCTTGGGGCGCGATATCCAAGGGCTACAGCAACGCCCTGTGCATCTCCGGCACCCACGGCAAGACCACTACCACCTCCATGTGCACCCATATCCTCATGGCTGCCGACCGCGACCCGACCGTTATGATCGGCGGCACGCTGCCGCTTCTGAATGCGGGGCACCGCGTCGGCCGCGGCAACACGATAATCATGGAAGCCTGCGAGTACTATAACTCCTTCCTGTCCTTCCACCCGACCGTCGCCGTCATCCTCAACATCGAGGCCGACCATCTGGATTTCTTCAAGGATCTGGCCGACGTGCAGCACTCCTTCCGTGAGTTTGCGCTGCGCACTCCGGAGGACGGATGCGTCGTCGCCAACGCCGAGGACGCGAACACCATGGAGGCTCTGCGCGGCGTTCCCCGCCGTATCATCACCTTCGGCCTGACGGATAAGGCCGATGTTTATGCGGAAAATATTCAGTTTGTCGGCGCAAATTCGAGCTTTGATATTATGTATAAGGGCAGAAAGTTTACGGATGTCACCCTGCATGTCCCTGGGATGCACAACGTGAAGAACGCCCTCGCCGCGACCGCTGCGTCCATCTGCCTCGGCATCCGCCCCAACGCCGTCAAGTACGGCCTTGCCGGCTTCAACGGCGCGGGACGCCGCTTCGAGTTCAAGGGCAAGTATAACGGCGCGGACGTGTATGACGACTATGCCCACCATCCGGGCGAGCTGAAGGCGCTGCTGGACACCGTGGAGACGCTCAATTACAAGCGCTCCATCGTCGTCTTCCAGCCCCATACCTACTCCCGCACTGCGGCGCTGTTTGACGATTTCGTCACGCAGCTCAAGCGCCCCGATGTCCTCTTCCTCGCGGAGATATACGCCGCGCGCGAGAAAAACACCATCGGTATCTCTTCCGCGGATCTTGCCGCGAAGATAGACGGCGCGCGCTTCTTCCCAACCTTTGACGGGCTTGAGGCCGCCCTGCGCGAGACGCTTGAACCGGGCGACATCGTGCTCACCGTCGGCGCGGGCAACGTGTATAAAATAGGCGAGGACATACTTGCTGACAACGAAGAGTAATCAAAAAGGCCATCCGCGAGGGTGGCCTTTTGCGTAAAACGGGTTTTTAAACATCAAAAAATTTACATAAATCCGGAGGTACAAGTATGACTGACTACACAAAAATGTATGCGGAAAAGCTGACGACCGCCGACGAGCTGGCGGCGCGCGTTGAGAGCGGCTGGAGCATTGGCATGGACACCTCCGTGTCCGCGGCGCCGGCGATAGTCTCCGCGATAGCCCGCCGCGCGGCCGACGGCGCGCTGGACGGACTGACCGTGCAGACGATACTCGACGCCTATCCCTTCGAGTTCTATGCCGACGAGTCCTTGCGCGGAAAGATGACCGGTATGTCGTGGTTCTCAGGCGGCGGAGCGCGCCGCGCGATAAACGGCGGCTGGGCGGATATTCTTCCGGCCTACTACCGCGACATTCCCAAGCTCATCCGCGAGAACTACGAGTATGACGTCGTGCTGCTCTCCGTCTCGCCGATGGACAAGCACGGATATTTCAGCCTTGCCACCGCGAATTCCTACACCGAGGCGCTGCTCGACCGCACGAAGCGTGTGTTCCTCGAGGTCAACAGCTTCCAGCCCCGCGCCATCTGCGGCGGACAGGTGCACATCAGCCGCGTTGACGGGCTTATCGAGCACAACGCACCGCTGCCCGTCATGGCTCCGGCAAAGATCGACCCCGTCAGCGAGACGATAGGCAACATCATCGCCGAGCAGATACCCGACGGCGCCTGCATCCAGCTCGGCATCGGCGCGATACCCGACGCGACGGGCATGGCGCTCAAATCCAAGCACGACCTCGGCATCCACACCGAACTGTTCACCGACTCCATGGTCGAGCTTATCGAGTGCGGCGCGGTCAACAACAGCCGCAAGCAGATACACCGCGGCCAGACCGTCACGACCTTCGCCTACGGCTCGCAGCGGATATACGACTATATCGACGATAACCCCGCCATCGCCATCCTGCCTGTTGACTATGTCAACGACCCGGCGGTCATCTGTCAGAATGACAATATGATATCCATAAACTCCGCCATCGAGGTCGACCTCTTCGGTCAGGTCTGCGCGGAGAGCATAGGCACAAAGCATATGTCCGGCTCCGGCGGCCAGATCGACTTCGTCCGCGGCGCGTGCCAGTCGAAGGGCGGCAAGAGCTTCATCGCCTTTGCCTCCACCACCAAGGGCACGATAAGCAAGATCTGCGCGAGCCTCACGCCCGGCGCGGTCTGCACCACGAGCAAAAACGACGTGGACTATGTCGTCACCGAGTACGGCATCGCGCATCTGCGCGGGCAGAGCCTCGCATCCCGCGCCCGTCAGCTCATCTCGATAGCGCACCCCGATTTCCGCGACGAGCTGCTGTTTGAGGCGAAGAAGCGCGGAATCATGGTCTGAGTCGGGGCGGAAAAAATTTTTTGAAAAAAATTAAAATTCCCTCTTGACTTTAGCACCTAAAAGGAGTAAAGTGTGCCCATCAACAACGGAGGCAGAGAAAATGAAGGCTAATTGCTTCGCATTTGCATACGGCTATTTCTATTACTTTTTTATGCAGAAAAGTAATAGCGCTTTGTGCTGCGATGATTTGCCCGATGTTTGATATTCAAGCTGCTTTTAGGGTGCCGCACAAACGCTTGTTTGTGTGGCACTTTTAATTTTTCCGTTGCGAGCAAAGACAAGGAGATATGAAAAATGAAAAACCTGAAAAAACTCACCGCTGTACTGTGCACCCTCGTGATGCTGCTTGCGCTGTGCGCTTGCGGCAATACCGCCGCCCCGGCTGCGGATCCGACCGAAGCTCCCGCCGCCGAAGAGAGCGCCGCTCCGTCTGATGACGTCGCCGCAGACCAGACCTTTGTCGTCGGCATCTGCCAGCTCGTCCAGCACGACGCGCTTGACGCCGCGACCGAAGGCTTTAAGCAGGCTCTGACCGACAAGCTCGGCGACAAGGTCACCTTCCAAGAGGGCAACGCCTCCGGCGATCCCGCTACCTGCTCCGTCATCGTCAACCAGTTCGTCTCCGACGACGTTGACCTCATCATGGCAAACGCAACTCCCGCGCTGCTCGCGGCAGTCGCTGCTACCAATGAGATCCCCATCCTCGGCACCTCCGTCACCGACTACGGCTCCGCGCTTGAGATAAGCGACTGGACTGGCGCTACCGGCTTCAACGTGTCCGGCACCTCCGACCTCGCTCCGCTCGACGGTCAGGCTGCAGTGCTCAAGGAGCTTTGCCCCGACGCAAAGGTCGTAGGCATCCTCTACTGCTCCGGCGAGCCCAACTCCAAGTTCCAGGCTGACACCATCACCCCGATGTTCGAGGAACTCGGCCTTGAGGTCAAGGAATTCACCTTCGCAGACTCCAACGATGTTGCAAACGTCACCGCTACCGCCTGCTCCGAGTGCGATGTGCTCTACATCCCGACCGATAACACCGCCGCCTCCTGCACCGAGGCCATCAATAACGTAGCGCTGCCCGCCGGTGTCCCCATCATTGCCGGTGAGGAAGGCATCTGCCGCGGTTGCGGTATCGCCAGCCTGAGCATCTCCTACTTCGACCTTGGCTACGCTACCGGCGAGATGGCATACGAGGTTCTCGTTGAGGGTGCAGACCCCGCCACCATGCAGATCCGCTTCGCTCCTCAGTTCACCAAGATCTACAACCCCACCAACTGCGAAGCTCTCAACATAACTGTCCCTGAGGACTACGTCGCTCTCGGCTGATAACTGAAAAAGCACCTGTCAGAGACTCAAAAAGTCTCTGACAGGACAGTCTGTCAAAAAACATGTGCAGCAGGGCACAGATAAGAGAGCCGCGGGGGAGCTTGAGGGGGCAAGGCCCACCTCAAATACAATAAACCGCCGTCCAAAAGTCTTGATGCATCAATGACTTTTGGAGCAAAGCAGCATTTTGATATTATCAAAATGCTCGGCGGATGAAGCTTGTCAAAAAGGCCTCACAGGACTTTTTTGACAAGCTGACCTGTCAGAGACTCAAAAAGTCTCTGACAGGATTGTCGGCGTTTATAAAAATAGGTTTTAAGGAGATTTTATCGTGAGTATTACGGCATATTTCGCTTCACTCAGCCTGCTGAAGCTCGTAAAGAATCTGCCCGGCGGAGTTGCGCAGGGACTTATATGGGGGCTTATGGCTCTCGGAGTTTACATCACTTTCCGTCTGCTCGACGTGGCAGATCTGACTGTTGACGGCTCCTTTACCACCGGCGGCGCTGTGACCGTGATGCTGATACTCGCGGGCGTTCCCGCGTGGGCGGCGCTTCTGGTCGCCGTCATTGCCGGTATACTTGCGGGGCTTTGCACCGGACTTCTCCATACGAAGCTCGGCATCCCGGCGATACTGGCCGGCATACTCACGCAGTTTTCGCTCTATTCCATAAACCTGCGCATCATGGGCATGGCGGCGAACAAGGCGGTCAGCGTGGATAAGTTCTCGCTTGTCCTCTCCTCCCGCAGCATTTCCTCCGCTATCCTGACCGGCGCGCTCATCGCGCTGGCGCTCGTTGCACTGTTCTACTGGTACTTCGGCACTGAGCAGGGCTCCGCGCTCCGCGCAACCGGCAGCAACCCCAACATGAGCGCGGCGCAGGGCATCAACGTCAACCGCATGAAGGTGCTCGGCCTGGCTCTCTCCAACGGCATCGTCGCCCTCTCCGGCGGCCTGATGGCGCAGTATCAGGGCTTCGCGGACGTCAACATGGGCCGCGGTGCGATCGTCATCGGCCTTGCCGCCGTCATAATCGGCGAGGTTATTGCCCGCGCGATACTCGGCAAGCATCTGAATTTCTTCGGTACGCTGACCTTTACGGTCATCGGCGGCGTGATATACTACGCGGTCGTCGTTGTCGTCCTTTGGCTGCGGCTGAATTCCAACGACCTGAAGCTGTTCACGGCGATAATCGTCGCGGTATTCCTCGCAGTGCCATACCTCCGCGCAAAGCGGCTGAATTCCTTCGGGAGACTGAAAAGAAAGGCGGCGGAGCACGATGCTTGATCTTATAAACGTACGTAAAACCTTCAATAAAGGCACAATAAATCAGCGCGTAGCGCTCGACGGCATTAACCTCCATCTTGAAGACGGCGATTTCGTCACGGTCATCGGCGGCAACGGCGCCGGTAAATCCACCATGCTCAACGCTGTGGCCGGTGTCTGGCCGGTGGATGACGGGCGCATCATCCTCGACGGCGAGGACATCACCGCGCTGCCCGACTACAAGCGCGCAAAGTATATCGGCCGCGTGTTCCAGGACCCCATGATGGGCACCGCGCCGAACATGCAGCTTGAGGAGAATCTCGCCCTCGCAATGCGCCGCGGCCAGCGCCGCGGGCTGGGCTGGGGCGTGACCAGAGCGGAGCGCGAGGAGTACCGCGAGAAGCTGCGCGGCCTCGGCCTCGGCCTTGAGGATCGCATGACGGCCAAGGTCGGCCTGCTCTCCGGCGGCCAGCGCCAGGCGCTGACGCTGCTCATGGCGTCTCTGCGCCGCCCGAAGCTGCTGCTGCTCGACGAGCACACCGCGGCGCTCGACCCTGCGACTGCGGCGAAGGTGCTGGAGCTGTCGGATAAGATCGTCGCAGAGAACGGCCTGACCGCGATGATGATAACCCACAACATGAAGGACGCGATAAAGCACGGCAACCGCCTTATTATGATGAATGAGGGGCGGATAATCCTCGATATCAGCGGCGAGGAGAAGCAGAAGCTCACAAAGCGCGACCTCATGGATAAGTTCGCAGAGATCGCGGGAATGCAGGTCGAATCCGATCAGGTCCTGCTGACCAGATAAACAGGATATTTAAAAACCCTCTGTATGTACTGAATCATACGGAGGGTTTTATATAATAGTAACAGGGCATAGCTGAAAGCTATGCCCTGTTACTATTATTATATTTATGCCGCTCAGGCTGCGCGGTGGAACACCACGTCGCCGTCGGAGAGACCCTCGCCGTCCATGGTGATGGTGTCGGCCTCGCCGTCGTATATAACGGTCTCGGTCTCGGAAGCGATGGTCAGCTTTACCACGCCGTCCTCAACGGTGTATGTGCCGTTGGAGCTGACGGAGTCGATAATGGCGATGAACTGATCCTTGGGGAAGTAGGTGGCGAGGAAGTCCTCGATGCTGACGTTGTTGTCCATCTCGAAGAGGGCTTCCAGACTGTCTACCTCGCAGTAGGCCAGCAGCTCGTCAAGAGTCATGTTGTTGTCCGCCGCAAGCTCAGTGTAGACATCCTCGACCCATTTGGTGAAGCCGACCTGAAATGCGGCGAGAACCTTGTCGACAGTGGCGTCGAGGGACTGGCCGTCCACTTTCAGATAGAAGCTGCCCTTGTCGGTCACTTCGATGGTGAGGATCATGGTCACGGTGCCGAGATCGACGTCGGCCATTATCGCGTCGGCCGAGTCGGGATTGAGCGCAGAGTTGAAGGCGGTCACGAATATGTCGGTAACGTCGATGTCATCGGAGACCCAGTTGCCGACGAGCTTCGCAGTGATGATCTTGTCGGTGGCCTGCGAGATGAGGTCGGCGCTGTCCTGATAATCGCCGAGAGCGGTGAGCAGCTCGATCGCGTTCTCGTAATCGCCGGCGTCGAACGCCGCTTTGGCGATCTGGTAGTCGCATTCCTTGGCTTGATCGGCGCTGTCCTCGTAGTCGCCGAGAGCCTTGAACATTTCGGACGCGGCGGCATAGTCGCCGTCGGCCATCAGCTGCGCGGCCTTCTTGTAGTCCGAAGAATTGCAGCCGGTAATAGAGAACATTACAGCTATCATAAGGACTGCCGCAAGTACCTTTTTGATGTTTTTCATATCTTTTCCTTTCTGTTCTTGTTGTCGTGCGGTGATTAAGCTGATTTTATCAGAGGGCGTGGGTGTTGTCAATCACTCCGCGTCCAATATCTCACAATTGTCAAGCGCGTATTCAAGAAAGGTGGCGATAAAAACTCTGTAATTCAAAACAGTTTTGCCACACATGACAATTTCGACGGTTTTTGCCTGTATTGCACCGATTCTGCACGGAAAATTGCGTTTTGCGCAGAAGGAGTTACCATGGTGCAGGGAGTGGAAGTTGAAAAAAGAAAGGGCAATATAAAGAAACCCTCTGTCATTCCGAGACCAGTGCTCACACTGGTCGTGGGAATCCGTTTCTTTTATAGACGGTAGTATATTTCCGCGTGGAGTAAAGGAGAACGGATTGCCGCGTCGCTTCGCTCCTCGCAATGACAGGGTGACTTGGGACGGTGCGCCGATTTATCACCGGAAGCACGTCGCTGCATTTTTGGGACGGCACAGGGGCCGTCCCCTACGGGCGTGAGTTATCGTGCACACTTTCTTTTCCATTCTGCTCGTATCGCTGCTCTGGAGACCCCTTTCCCCAGTGTGCGCACTGGGGACTTCCCCTAAAAGGGGCAGCGCTTCGCGGCAAGGATCTGAAACGCCGCGGTGAATTTTTTTCACCGCGGCGTTGTATATTAATATGAGTAGAACATAACACAAAACGGGTAAGGAGAAAAGCCATGACAAAAAGACCGGAATGGAAAAAGCTCATCATATCGATACTGATACCGCTGGCCGTCGGCGGAGCGGCGGCGCTGATCGCAAACGGCAGCTTCAAGGATTTCGAGGCGCTGAACAAGCCGCCCCTCGCGCCGCCTGCGTGGGCGTTCCCGGCCGCATGGACGCTGCTGTATATTCTCATGGGCATCGCGGCCTATCTCGTGTACAGCTCCGAAAAATACCCCGGCCGCATCGAGCGCGCGCTCACGTTTTACGCGGTGCAGCTGTTCATGAACTTCTGCTGGACGCTCATCTTCTTCAACCTCAAGCTCTACCTTGCGGCCTTCATCTGGCTCGTGCTGCTGTGGGCCGCCATCGCCGGCACGGCGCTGCTGTTCAGCTTCATATCAAAGTCCGCGGGCTGGCTGATGCTGCCCTATCTGGCGTGGGTGACATTCGCCGGTTACCTTAATCTGGGAGTATATATCCTTAACCGATGAGCCGAAAAGCAATTACTTCAAAAAAATTTCGGCACTCGCAAATAAGTGTATAAATATATCCGTACCGCATGAAAAAAGTTTCCGCGAAGTTTGTGTAAAAACTGAAATTTGCCTGAAATTATCGGGTTTTCCTTGCATCTGAACAGACAATGTGCTAAAATACTAACGATAGTGCATAGGTGAGAATGCGCATATTTTCCGGAACAGGGAGGGACGTATATGGAAAATAAAGCCAAGATAATCACGGTAGCAGGCAAGGGCGGAGTAGGCAAGACTTCTATCTGCGCGTCCATAGTGAGACTGCTTGTTGAGAAGTACCCCGACAAGAAGATACTCGCGATCGACGCCGATCCTGCCGTCGGTCTGTCCGTTGCTCTTGGCGTGGATGTGAAGCTGACGCTGGACGATATCCGTATGAGCATCGTTGACAGCGTTGAAAACGGAGAGACAAGAGAAGCGCTGGAGCTTCTCAGCGAGGCGCGGTTCAGAATTTTTGACGCGCTGGTTGAGATGCCGGGCTTCGTGTTCCTTGCGATAGGCCGTCCGGAGAGCTCCGGCTGCTACTGCAAGGTCAACTCCTACCTGAAGGAAGTTATCGGACTTCTGGCAAACAGCTTTGACTACGTTGTAATCGATGGTGAGGCGGGGATCGAGCAGATCCAGCGCCGCGTGATGGAAAAGGTGACTCATCTGCTGCTCATTACTGACCAGAGCAAGAAGGGCGCTCAAGTCGTCAGCACCATCAAGAACGTGGCGGACGAGCTTATCGCCTATGACAAGATAGGCGTCATCGTCAACCGCGTCACCAACCCCGAACTTGCGGATCTGATAAAGGTTCCGGGCGTGGATATCCTCTCGTTTATCCCCGCGGACAAGACCTTTGCCGCAAACGACATCAAGGGCAAGAGCGTTATGGAGCTTCCGGCGGATTCCGCGATGCTCGCGGGCGCGAAAGAGGCTCTGACCAAGATCGGGATACTCTGAGATCCCGCAAAACGGTATTCAATGGGGCATAATCCCGCTGCTCCATAAAATAGAAAACTTAAAGAAGAGGTGTAACATTTGAAAGATCTTAAGCATCTGATCTACTTTGAAAGTCTGCTTGAGAACGCCAACAACGAGCTGGTGCAGAAGGCACAGGCGGAAGGCAACCTCGCCCTCGGCTATACCTGCTACCATGTTCCCGAGGCGCTGCTCAACGTAGGCAACTGCTTCTCGGTGCGTCTGCGCGCGCCGCACACCGGCTCCATCGACATCGCGACCTACTACATGTCCAACTACACCTGCGAGTTCGCACGCGCGCTCGTCGAGCGCGGCATCGAGGGCGGCTACCAGTTCCTCGACGCGATGATAGGCGTTGACGCCTGCTCCATGATGAACCGTGCAATGGAGCACTTTGAGATCCTCAAGGTCAACGAGAAGCCCAACTTCTTCGTGACCCACTGCGACATCCCCTACAAAATCACCGACTACACTCTCGACTCCTACGTCAAGCAGATGCGTATCCATGTGCTCGACAAGCTGACCGAGGTCTACGGCGTGGACACCTCCGATGCCGCTATCCGTCAGGCAGTCGCAGAGCACAACGAGGTCTGCTCCATCATCTCCGAGATGGCAGAGATGCGCAAGGCAGAGAACCCCGTCATCACCGGCTATGAGTTCCATGTCATCAACCTCGTTTCCTACACCTGTCCGAAGGCTCTCATCCTGCCTTACCTGCGTGAGACCCTGAAGGAGCTGAAGAAGCGCAAGCCCGACGAGAAGTCTCCGTTCCGTGCCCGCGTTGCGATAGTCGGCTCCGAGATCGACGATCCTCAGCTCACCAAGCTCATCGAGGGCTGCGGCGCTCTGGTCGTGTCCGACCGTTACTGCTTCGGCTCCACTCCCGGCCGCGAGGTCATCGAGCTCAAGGACGACGAGGACGCTCTGCGCCAGATCTGTCTGCACGTAATGGAGCACTCCGAGTGCGCACGCTACATATCCGACGAGAAGGTGCATCAGCGTCGTGAGACCGCTGACCGCCTCGCAAAGGAGTACAACGCCGAAGGCATCATCTACGAGCAGATGAAGTACTGCGACTACTGGGGCTTCGAGCGCGCTCTGGTTTCCCACATCATGCACGACGAGTACGGCTGGCCCGTCCTGTCCATCGACAGACTGTACAACAACGGTAACTCCGGTCAGCTCCGCACCCGTGTTCAGGCCTTCGTTGAATCCCTTGAGATTAAGCGTATCCACAAAGAGGAGGGCAAAGCATAATGGCAAAGAAGGAAAAGATACAGTATCCGAATCCGGAATTCTGGAAATGCAAAGATGAGATCGACTGGGCGAAGCAGTGGGAGAACCTCAAAGAGGTCGGCGGCATTGCCTGGGATCTCCTCAAGGCTACCGACTGGAAGCAGTTTGGTCAGGATCGTGTAAATGATATTAAGGCCGACTTCGAGCGTGCCAAGGGCGAGTACAAGGATTTCATGGCTCTCGACGCCGCCGGCAAGAAGGATCGCATCCTCAACGGTGAGAAGAGCCTCGGCCGCCTCTACCGCAAGGGCGCCATGGCCACCGTCCGCCGTGAGTGGCGCGGCATCAAGGACACCGCATATGACTTCTATGAGTGGGCTCGTATGTGGGGCATGCTCCTTATGACCTTCTCCAAGGACCTCATTCCCGCGCTCAACGGCGCACTGTACTACCGCTGGATGATCTCCTACTTCTGCTGCCACGGCTTCATGGATAAGAACATCATGGGTCTGCGCGGCTCCAACCTGCGCATGAGCCATCTGCTCATCTATGATATATTCCGCTATGTCGCAGAGAACCTCGTTCTCTCCGCCAAGGCCGACGAGAAGAACGGTAACAGCGGCGCTCTCAACCAGCGCACCGTTCTGTTCGACGAGATGACCATGGGTCAGATCATGGGCGGCTTCCCCGACCTGTACGGCTTCCCCCATCAGCTTCTCGGCGTGTTCCTCGTCTCCGAGATAGACCAGCTCACCTGCGTTCCCTACATCGATGCGGTTGAGTCCTACGGCCTGCCCTCCGACACCTGCCCCGTTCCCTCCTCCGAGTGCGGCGCACTGGTTATCGACGCTCTGCCGCACATGGGCTCCTGCTTCCTCTCCTCCTCCATGCCCTGCGACGGCTCCACCATGGCATCCTCCTACTACTCCCGCCGCTTCCCGAACGTCCCCATATTCCATCTTTGCTTCCCCGTCCGCTACTTGGATGAGGAGACCGTTCAGATGGGTGCCGAGGATATCAGAGCCTGCATAAAGTTCATCGAGGAGCGCACCGGCGCAAAGTGGAACTGGGATGCATACTTCACCATGATTAAGCGCTTCAATCAGGAGACTGCTTACGAGCTTCAGAAGTGGGAAGTCAACAAGTCTGCATACCCGCAGCTTCTCGGCCCCTGCTACGAGCTGTTCCGCAAGTGGAACTACGAGATGGACGGCGGCGCGGATCCTCGTGTCATCAAGACCTTCGAGAAGGTCAACAACATCCTGATGAAGGCCTACGAGAACAAGGAAGAGCCTTGGCCCGGCAAGATGAAGTACCGCGCTATCGTGTGGTCCTGCCCGGCTCACTACTATGCAAACTTCTCCAACTGGCTTGCAAACTGCTGGGGCGTCAACGTCCTGGTCGAGATGGAGTCCCTGAACTTCACCAAGCCTCTTGAGACCGAGGATAAGGAAGAAGCCCTCCGCGACCTCGCCCGCCTCTACGAGCGTATGGTTATGCGCCGTCACACCAACGGCGGTTACCAGAACGTCGTCGACGAGCTGTGGAAGCAGTGCGAGGACTGGAACGCGAAGCTCATCATCATGTACCAGAACGTCGCCTGCAAGAACATGGCTACCGTTCAGGGCGTGCTGGACGATCAGGGCCGCGAGCGCGGCTACGACCTCATCTGGGTCGAGCACGATCTTATGGACCCGCGTACCGTCTCCCGCCGCACCATGCGCGACAAGGTCAACGAGTACATGCGCACCGTCATGAAGGCGGAGCCTGTCGATCCGTCTCTGGTCGAGTTCGAGGACGAGGTCTGCATGTGATCGCAGCGCGCACAGCGTGATTTCAGCAATTCCCGTAACTTAATGGGCTTCCGGGCAAGCCCCGGAAGCCTCGGAAATAATTCAATCTTATAAAGAAAATTAAACTGGAGGCATACATAATGAAATACTTTGGCGGCTGCGACGTAGGCTCCACCTACACAAAGGCAGTTATACTCGACGAGAACGGCAAGATGGTAGCGGACACCACTATCCGCAGCAAGATCAATTCCGA
>OJJV01000156.1_pt1 | contig 67577 bp, 65 predicted proteins | sample 1596391 | NCBI WGS metagenome assembly OJJV01 (sample SAMEA4350164, study PRJEB24818) | metagenome | biome: human; feature: gut; material: faeces | place: Denmark | collected 2013-09
CCCCCTACGATATAACTACTTCGCGGCTCGATTTTTCGGTTTGGAAAAGGATGAAAAACCTTGCCAGATAACCGAAAACCCTTGATGTACGGGGCTTTTCCGGTTTGTCGTAATTATACCGTAAGGGTATTCATATGCTTCTTTCGGCGAATCAAAAGTCACAAAGAAATTTTCAATTGGCAGGAAGGACAATACAGTAACCAATATCGCAGATAAGCCCGCAAAAACAGCATACAGAATGTGTTTGCGCGCTGTCTTGTACGTCTTTATCACCGCAATTGAGCACACGAAAAAGATAAACCCAATTATCAACCTAATGATTATATACATTGTGCTATATCCTCCCGTTAATTGTCGGTCACTTCCGTAGTTTTCTCATTTCCAGATTACCAAATCCGGAGTTTTCTGTCAATGTTCCGCAGCGCGGGCGGGCAGGAAATTTCAGCGCTATTCAGCACGATTCCGGCCGCGATTTCAAATATATATTCGTGAACGGCGCATTTTTGCAGGGCGATTCCCACGCGGGATAAAGCCTCTGCACCTTATGGGCAATATAAATGAGAACCTCCGCACACTGTTGTGTACGGAGGTTCTAGGCACATATGAAATTATACGTATATTTTCATGTCTCGGCGGGCTGACGCTGCACCCTTATTAAGACAAACCTTTCAGCCAACTGGCCTATCTCGACGGTCAGTGTCAGCACGAATGCCAGTACATTGGTTGTTTCAGCAGACAAGTTCTGAAAAGCCCCAAATACAAGCAGCCCAACCACAGGCAGCATAGCAAAAATATCCACAAAATGTATAACCCAGCCTGTTCTGTTCATTTCTCTTTGCAGTGCCAAGGATATGATGATATCCACAAAAAGGGCAGCTGCCAGCAGAAGCACATAGATCACGAAATCGGATAATACAATGTCTGACAGTCCAGTTCCCCAAAGAGCTGTGAACACAGTATTTTGTATAATTATGTTCGTTGCAAAATGGAGGACTATATTTGCAGCCTTTTTCACCACGCTACACCTCCGGTCACTTCTCTGCTTCATCAATTGAAGAAGTTTGTTTATAATACTGCTTCAGCGCTTCTTTCGCAGGTTTGCACAACTCAAAGTAATGGTCTGATCTTGCAGGCTGATACGGGTCGTCCCATGTCACGATCTCCACAGATGGTCGCCGGAAGCGGTCACTGCGCTCCAGCTTGGCTATTTCATCCCATTTATACATCCAAATCTGTTTCCCTGATTTCTCACATGATATTCCGTTTTCATCTATTGTGATCAGCTCATTATTTTGAATTGGATCTGCAATAACTGCTACTATGAACATCACAACAGTACAGAAGAATATCCACATTCCGATAAAACGGAACAATGCCGCTGACATTATGGTCATAACGATATTAAAGATTACATGTGCGCGTGTTGTCAACGCTGTCTTTTTAAAGGTCATGTAAATATACCTCCGCTCAGCAGTGGCCGATTCCGTAGTTTTCTTGTTTTCAGATTACCAAATCAGGAGTTTTCTGTCAATGTTCCGCAGCGCGGGCGGGCAGGAAATTTCAGCGCTATTCAGCACGATTCCGGCCGCGATTTCAAATATATATTCGTGAAAATGCTGTATTTGCAATCTCGGATATATATGCTATAATATTCTATATATTTATAGTATCGGTTAACAAGGGCAGACACGCCTGACAGCGCGTCTTTCCGTCTCGTCAGAAGAAGCTTGCACCGTTCCGCTTCCGCCTCGCGGCAAAAGCTGCACTCTGCAATCTCCTTCTTCCTTCTCAAATCAAACCCACTTCGTTGGGCTTTGATTTGAATTATAGAAGGGCGGCAGCCCGTCTGCGTTTCAAAAAACAAAAATCACTCAAAAATCCATCCCTGTCAGGTGCGAAGCAGTTTTGGCGGAGCAGAAATGTGGCCAGACGATGAAAAGGCCGAAGAGAATACTCTCCGTATTGTCAAGGACTTTGAAGAAGTATGGGTGCATTTCTGCCCGCCAAAACCGTGTTTTCCCTTGTCAACCGATACTAAGGAATCGAGGTTTATTATATGGCACAGAACGTTATCCCCAAGCGCAGTGAAGTCCCTGAGGAATTCACTTGGAACCTCAAGGACATGTTTGAGAGCGACGAAGCATGGTTTGCCGAGTACGAAGCGCTCAAGGAAATGCCCGCCCACATCGCGGCTTTTCAGGGCAAGCTCGGCGAGAGCGCCGAAACGCTGCTTGAATCCTTCCGCCTTGACGACGAGATAAGCACCCGCCTGAGCCGCCTCTACGGCTACGCGAGCTGCAAGGGCGATCAGGACACCGGCGACAACTACTATCAGGACATGCGCGGCAAGGCCATGAGCACCTACGTCGCCATCGCAAGCGCCGCCGCGTACCGCACCTCCGAGATAATGGCCATTCCTGAGGACACGCTGAACCTGTTCTACACCGTGCAGCCGGAGCTGGAGACCTACCGCCGCAGCCTGTACCAGATCCGCCGCCGCGCCGCGCACATTCTCTCCCCCAAGGAGGAGACCCTGCTGGCCGCCGCGGGCGAGATGGCAGACTCTCCGGAGAGCATCGGCAGCGTATTCCGCAACGCGGAGCTGCGCTTCCCCGAAGTCGAGGACAAGGACGGCGTGAAGCATCAGCTCACCAACGGCTCCTTCGTCCCCCTGCTCGAGAGCAGCGACCGTGTGCTCCGCCGCAACGCTTTCGAGACTTACTACAACCGCCTCGGCGAATACAAGAACACCATCGCCGCGACGCTGGATGCGCAGTTCAAGCAGCTTCGCTTCTTCGCCGGCGCACGCAAATATGAGACCACCCTCGCCGCGTCTCTCGACGCCACCGAGGTTCCCGTCGAGGTCTATCTGAACCTCATCGACGCCGTCCACGCGAACATGGACAAGATGTACAAGTACGTCGCCCTGCGCAAAAAGCTGCTCGGCGTGGACGAGCTGCACATGTACGACGTGTACACCCCGATCGTCGCCGACGCCGCGGAGAAGATCAGCTATGAGGACGCGAAGGCGACCGTGCTTGACGCTCTCCATGTTCTGGGTGACGACTATGTAGAGCTGCTGAAGGAAGGCTTCAACAACCGCTGGATCGATGTCTACGAGAACGTCGGCAAGCGCGGCGGCGCGTATTCCTCCGGCAACTCCCAGCCGCACCCCTACGTGCTTCTCAACCACAAGGACACCCTTGACAGCATGTTCACCCTCGCGCACGAGATGGGTCACGCGCTGCACAGCTACCACAGTACCAAGTATCAGCCCACCTGCACCAACGACTACGTGATCTTTGTCGCCGAGGTCGCCTCCACCTGCAACGAAGTCCTGCTCATGCGCTATCTGCTCGGCAAGACCACCGACAAGAAGGAGCGCGCGTACCTCATCAACCACTTCATGGATCAGTTCAAGGGCACCGTGTACCGCCAGACGATGTTCGCGGAATTCGAGCTTGAGATGGGCCGCATGTCCGAGCGCGGCGAGGCGCTCACCGCCGATGCGCTCTGCGCGAAGTATCACGAGCTGAACAAGCTCTACTTCGGCCCCGACATGATCTCCGACGACGGCATCGCGCTTGAGTGGGCACGCATCCCGCACTTCTTCTACAACTACTACGTGTTCCAGTACGCGACCGGCTTCTCCGCCGCGGTCGCAATTGCGAACCGCATTCTGGCCGAGGGCGCGCCCGCGGTCGCGGACTATAAGAAGTTCCTCTCCGGCGGCAGCAGCACCGATCCTATCAGCCTGCTGAAGATAGCGGGTGTTGACATGAGCAGCCCCGCCCCCGTCAACTCCGCTCTCCAGCTCTTCGGCGAGCTTGTCGACGAGATGGAAGCTCTCGTTGACTGAGCGATATAACAAAAACCACAGGCATCACGACAAAAACGTGATGCCTGTGGTTTTTCATTCCGTCACTGGCAGGCTGCATTGGCCGCCGGTGCAGATATAAAACTGCGCCTTTCCGCCGTGCGGCGCGCAGTCCGCCGTGAACGGCGCTGCCGCTGCGAGCGTCTCCGCCGAGGACGGGGTTTTCAGCAGCACCTCAAGCTCCGGCGCATACTTCGCGCGCACCGCCGCGAGCATGGCGGGCTCTTCCTCGTCCGCCGCCGCGCACACAAGCTCCTTCGTCGGGTAGATAAGCTCCATCATCGCGCACAGTGCAAAGGCCATCCCCGCGGGCTGCTCCGCGCCGTATCCGGCCATGAACTCCAGCTGTTTCTCCGCCGCCGCGCGCCAGCGCTCCTCGCCGGTCAGCCGCGCCAGGCTCACAAATAGCTGCGCCGCCGTGCTGTTGCCGGACGGCATCGCGCCGTCAAACACCTCCATCGGCCGCGTTATCAGCTGCTCCGCGTCCTGCGCGGTGCGGTAGAATCCGCCGCTCGGGGCGGCGAAGCGCGCGGTTATCTGCTCCGCCTGCTTCGCGGCGGAAATTATATGCACGGGGTCGAAGCTCGCGCGGTACAGCTCAAGGAAGCCCAGCGCGCTGAACGCATAATCGTCAAGCTGCGCGGGGAAGCGGGTCTCCCCGCCGTATGCGCAGGCGCGCATATCCGCGCCGAGGCCGAAGCCTGAGCGCATGAACTCCGCCAGCCTTTCGGCGGCGGCGAGATACCGGCTGCTGTCGAAAGCTCGCGCTGCGCGGGAGAGCGCCATGAGCATCAGGCCGTTCCACGAGGTCAGAAGCTTGGTGTCCGCCGCCAGCGGTGTCCGCTCCGCGCGGTAGTCGCGCAGGCGCTCGCGGAACTCCGCGTAGCCCTCGGGGACGAAGTTCCAGCGCGTGTTCAGCAGCAGATTCGGGATACTCTTCCCGTGGAAATTGCCCTCATCGGTGATGTCGTAGCACTCGCAGAAGTGCCGCCCGTCGTCCTCGCCGAGCAGCTTTTTGACCTCGGCTGGGGTGAAGAGATAGTGCGCGCCCTCCTCGCCGCCGCTGTCCGCGTCCTGCCCGCAGTAGAATCCGCCGCTGTCCGCGCGCAGCTCGCGCAGGCAGTAATCCAGCGTCGCCTCCGCGACCTGACGGTACAGCGCCATGCGGCTGTTCTGCCACGCCTCGGTATAGCATAGCGCAAGCATCGCGTTGTCGTACAGCGTCTTTTCAAAATGCGGCGCGAGCCACTCGCGGTCGGTCGAATACCGCGCGAAGCCGCCGCCGAAATGGTCATATATGCCGCCCTTGTACATCTGCCGCAGCGTATTTTCAAGCTCTTCCTTCGCGGCCTTGTCTCCGGTATGATAGGCGTAGCGCTGCAGGAATATCAGGTCATGCGCCGAGGGGAACTTCGGCGAGCTGCCGAAGCCGCCGTATTCGGCGTCATAGCTCGCGGCGAGCTGCCCCGCGGCTTTTTTCAGCAGCTCTTCATTCAGCGGCGCGGGCTCAGTCTGCGGCAGTGCGCGCAGCGCCGCCGTAACGTCGCGCCCCGCGCGCAGCAGCTCATCCCGGCTGCCGCTCCATTTTCCGGCCACGGCGCGCAGCAGCTGCAAAAGCCCGATCCGCCCGCCGGCGCCGTTCTTCGGCAGATACGTCCCCGCAAAGAACGGCTGCTGCTCCGGCGTCATTATGATCGTCAGCGGCCAGCCCGCGCCGCCGGTGAGCGCCTGACACACGCGGAGATACACCGCGTCCACGTCCGGCCGCTCCTCCCGATCCACCTTCACGGCGACGAAGTACCGGTTCAGCACCTCCGCGACCTGCAAGTCCTCGAACGATTCGTGCGCCATCACATGGCACCAATGGCAGGTCGAATACCCGATGCTCAGGAACACCGGCTTGTCCTCCCGCCGCGCCTCTTCAAAGGCCGCCGCGCCCCACGGATACCAGTCCACTGGGTTCTCCGCGTGCTGAAGCAGATATGGGGATTTTTCGTTTATCAAAGAGTTGCTCATGCCGCTCCTCCGAAATTCATATTATAGATTTATTATATCCGTTTCCCGCGGTTCTTGCAAGCGCGGCGAAAATTTTACAGCAGGGCTTGAAATGCGCCGCGCGCTGTACTATTATACATTTCATATTTCTAATTTAAATTGTTAAATTTAGTATCAGTTGTCAAGGTCTTTGAAGAAGTATGGGCGCATTTCTGCCCGCCAAAACCGTATCTGCCCTTGTCAACCGATACTAGGAGGCTGCAAGATGAAAATAACATGGCACGGCCACGCCTGCTTTTCAATAACTCACGACGGCTATACCGTCGTTATCGACCCGTACAACGCCGACTATACCGCGGGCTACCCCAAACTCCATCTCAAGGCCGACAAGCTGCTCATCAGCCACGAGCACTACGGCCATAACTGCCGCGAGGCCGTCACCCTGTCGGGGCGTCCGGAGTCGGACTGCCCATTCGAGATAAGCACGCTTGAGGTGTCGCACGACAGCGTATGCGGCATCATGCGCGGCATGTGCCTGATACACATTCTTGAGGTCGACGGGCTGAAGGCCGTCCACATGGGTGACGTCGGCACCCAACTCCACAGCGGCGAGATCGGGCGCATATTCGGCGCAGACGCGCTGATGATAACCGCCGGCAGCTGCACCGGGCTTCCCGCGCAGGAATCATGGCGGCTGACGGAAGAGGTTTTCCCGAAGGTCATCATCCCCATGCACTACCGCGACGGCAACCGCGGCGCACGGCGGCTTGAGCATATCGACGCTTTCACGGACTACTTTGAAGCGCCCGAAATGATACATTATTATAAAACCAACAGCATAATTATTGACCACGATTCCGAACCGCAGGTCGCGGTGCTGAAATACATGGGTTGAGCCGCGCGGCGGTGATTGACAAAACAATGTCAGGAATATCAAGCTTTTTCGCGGCTTTGGGTATTTACTAAACCGCTGTTTTATGCTAATGTAAATATACCGTAAAAAGTGTAATATCATAAAGGAGGCAGAAAAATGGTTAATTATGCAGACAGAATGAATGAATTGAAAGCCTCGGACGTACGCGAGCTGCTCAAGCTCACCGCCCGTCCGGAAGTCATCTCCTTTGCCGGCGGCATGCCCGCGCCGGAGCTTTTCCCTGTTGACGATATCAACACCGCTACCGCCGCTGTCCTGCACGAGAACGGCCGCGCCGCGCTTCAGTACGGCCCCACGGAGGGCTACCTGCCCCTGAGGAAGCAGATCGCCGATCGCCTCGCCGCGAAAAACGGCATCCACACGGACGCAGACCACATAATGATAACTGCGGGCAGCCAGCAGGGTCTGGACTACTGCGCGCGCCTCTTCCTGAACCCCGGCGACGTGGTCGTGATGGAAAGCCCGTCCTACCTCGGCGCTATCAGCGCGTTCAAGCCCTGTCAGCCGAAGTTCGTCGAAGTCCCGACTGACGACGGCGGCATGATAATGGAGGAGCTTGACCGCATCCTCGCCACCACCGAAAACGTGAAGATGATCTACGTCATCCCCGATTTCCAGAACCCCAGCGGACGCACATGGTCTCTTGAGCGCCGCAAGGCTTTCATGGAGGTCGTGAACAAGTATGAGGTTCCCGTTATCGAGGATAACCCCTACGGCGAGCTGCGCTTCAAGGGCGAGTTCCTGCCCGCGCTCAAGACGATGGACACCAAGGATCTCGTGATCTACCTCGGCACCTTCTCCAAGATCCTCGCCCCCGGCTACCGTCTCGGCTGGATATGCTGCGGTTCCGATATATTCGACAAGATGACGCTCATCGCGCAGGCCGCCGTGCTTCAGACCGCCACCATCTCCATGATGGTCGTCTCCAAGTACCTCGATATGTTCGATCTCGACGCGCATGTCCAGAAGATCCGCGATACATACCGTCACCGCTGCGACCTGATGATCTCGACCATGGATGAATACTTCCCGAAGGAAGCCAAGTTCACCCGCCCCGAAGGCGGCCTGTTCACATGGGTCGAGATGCCGGAGTACGTCAACACCCGCGACATGGCGGCCGACGCGCTGGCGCTCAACGTTGCGTTCGTCCCCGGCGACGGCTTCTTCCCCAACGGCGGCAACTTCCACTGCCTGCGCATGAACTATTCCAACATGCCAGACGACAGGATCGTCGAGGGCGTGAAACGCCTCGCGGAGGTTATGAAAAAATACATCAAGTAAAAGGAACGGAATTCTATGGAGCTTGGTATAAAGGGCACTGCCGAAACGGTAGTCGTCTATGAGAATACCGCCGCCGCGGTCGGCAGCGGCGCGCTTGAGGTCTTTTCCACGCCCAGCATGATAGCGCTGATGGAGAAGGCGTCCAGAGAACTGGTGCAGCCCTATCTTGAAGAGGGACAGAGCACCGTCGGCACGCGCCTTGAGGTCTCGCACGTTGCGGCTTCCCCGATCGGCGCGCACATCCACGCGGAGAGCACGCTGGTCGAGATCGACCGCCGTATGCTGACCTTCGAGGTGAAGGCATATGCAGACGGAGAGCTGATCGGCGAAGGCCGTCACCAGCGCTGCATCATCTACGCCGAGCGCTTCATGGAAAAAGCGCTGGCAAAGCAGAAAAAGGCTTGAATCAAAAGCTCCCTGCGGGGCATCCCGCAGGGAGCTTTTTTATATTTCAACTGCTCACGCTTCAAATATGATCGGCCGGCCATCGGATCTTATGCGGCTGTCCTTGACCGTGACGCGCGAGCTGTCTATAAGGTTCTCGTATTCGCCGTCCGGCGCCTCGATCTTTACCTCCGCGCATTCGGAGCGCAGGCTGAACACGCCGAAGAAGCGCTTCCCATCTCCTCCGCGTTCGAGCACGGCGATATTGTGCTCGTCGTCCGCCGAAGCGACGAAGTAGTCCGCGCAGCCGAAGCGGCGCTTTATCCCATGCAGCCGCGCCAGCAGCGCGCTCATATCGCGCCCCGTATCGCGGTCGATTGGCTCCCGCTCAAACAGGCTCGGCAGATGGCTGTTCTCAAACTCCTGTCCGGCGTATATCAGGGTCGTGCCCTTGAGAAAATACAGGAACGCCGTGTAGTTCACGAGATCGCACTCCCGCTCCACGGACGAGCATATACGCGGCTGATCGTGGTTCTCAAGGAAGCGTAGCTTGTTATAATTTGCGGGATAGATAGCTTCCTGGAAATTCAGCATGTCGAGATAATAGCTCAGCACTGCCTCCCCGCGCAGATATTTGTCAAAGGCCTCGCGCACGTCGTATTCATATTCGATGTCGAAGGCTTCGAACTCGTCATAGTCCAGCGCGGAATATATCCCCTGCCTGCGCGCAAAGCAGCCGAAGCCCCGATGCACGGTCTCCGCGAGCCATATGCAGTCCGGATTGACCTTTTCGACCGCGGCGCGCGCCTCCAGCCAGAACTCCAGCGGCACGAACGACGCCACATCGCAGCGGAAGCCGTCGACTATCCCTGCCCACATCACGAGCGACTCTATCTGATAATCCCACAGTTCGCGTTTGCCGTAGTCGAGATCAATAACATCCGCCCAGTCGCCTATCTTGTTGCCCGGACGCCCATCCGCGCCGTGGTAGAACCACTCCGGATGCTCCCGAAACAGCGTGGAATCAGGCGAGGTGTGGTTATATACCACGTCTATCATGCATTTCATGCCGCGCGCGTGTATCTCGTCCACGAGTGCGCGGAAATCCTCCATTGTGCCGTACGCAGGGTTTACCTCGCGGTAATCGCGATTCGCGTAGGGACAGCCGAGACTGCCTTTCTTCCCCTCTACCCCGATGGGATGAATGGGCATGAACCAGATAATATCCGTCCCCAGCGCCTTGATGCGGTCAAGATCGGGAATCACCGCGCGGAAGGTTCCCTCCGGCGTATGGCTGCGGACATAGATTGAATAGATAACCTGTCTCTGAAGCTTTGGATCGGTATGTGCGGCCATGGCTTTCTCCTCCTTGATTTTTTCTGAGCTATAAATTATAATAATCAGAAATTACGGTTTTTTCAAGTATAAGCTGTAAATATAAAGAAAGAAGATCGTAACCTATGGACAAAACTTATTCCGATTACGCGGCCTCAAAAACCGTAGAACTGCTTGGTATCGACAGTCCCACCGGCTTCACCGCGAAGGCCGCAGAATGGGTGAAGGCTCAGTTTGAAGCCCTCGGCTACACTGCAAGCATCACAGAAAAGGGCGGCGTGCTCATCGAACTCGACGGCGAGAATGCTGCCGACGCGCTGCTGCTCGAGGCTCACACCGACACGCTCGGCGGAATGGTGGCCGAGATCAAGAGCAACGGCCGCCTCCGCCTGACTAATCTCGGCGGGCTGTGCGCCGCAAACTGCGAGACTGAGAACGCGCGGCTGTACACCCGCGGCGGCGCGGTCATCGAGGGTACGCTCCAGCTCTGCAATGCCTCCATCCATGTCAACGGCGACTTCACCGACACCAAGCGCAGCTTCGACACGACCGAGCTTGTGCTGGATGAGGACGTCAAGTCCGCCGAAGACACCCGCGCGCTCGGCGTCGAGGTCGGCGACTTCGTGTGCTTTGACCCGCGCACGAGGATAACAAAATCCGGATACATAAAGAGCCGTTTCCTGGACGACAAGCTCTCCGTCGGCATTCTGCTCGGCCTTGCGAAATACATGAAGGACACCGGCGCGAAGCCTGAGCGCCGCGTCTACGCGCACATCACCGTATACGAAGAGGTCGGCCATGGCGGCGCAGGCTCCGTTCCCACGGGCGTGACCGAGGCGATAAGCGTCGACATGGGCTGCATCGGCGACGGGCTTCAGTGCACTGAGAGACAGGTGTCCATCTGCGCGAAGGACTCCGGTGGCCCTTACAGCTACGAGGTGGTCGGCAAGCTAATAGACGCCGCAAAGGCCGAGGGTGCGGACTACGCGGTCGACGTATACCCGCACTACGGCTCCGACGTGGAGGCCACACTCGGCTCCGGCTGCGACATCCGCCACGGGCTTATCGGCGCGGGCGTCTACGCGAGCCACGGCTACGAGCGCAGCCATCTCGACGGCGTTTACAACACGCTGAAGGTGCTGAAGGGCTATCTCAAAATATAAATTTATATTATGTTGAATACTCTGCGCGATTCTGTTATAATTCTTCTATAAAACTCCAAATGCGAGGAGATAAAAATGGCTCTCGATCAAAAATATTTTGACGACATCAATATCGACGTCGTCAAGAAAAAATATTATAACGCCAACAAGGTCAACGCCGTGCTGGAGGATATTCGCGAGCAGGCGCTGCGTCTGGAAGAAGAAAACAGGAACCTGCGCGAGCAGCTCGAATCTCTCAGCAGCCGCAAGGAGGAGATCGGCGACGCGATACTCTCCGCGAAAACCGTGTCCCAGCAGATCATATCCGACGCCTGCGTCCAGAGCGAAAAGCTCCTCAACGACAGCCGCCTGAAGGCCAAGCAGATAATCGCCGCCGCACAGGAGAAGAAGGAGCACCTTCTCGCCGAGGCCGCCGAACGGCAGGAATACTGCGTGCGGCAGGCGGAAAAGCTGTACTCCGGCATGCGCGAGCGTCAGCTTGAGAGCATCGAGGCGCTGGACGACGACTGGCAGAGCTTCCTCTGCGGACTGATGGACAGCGAAGGCTCCGGCCCCTCGGAGGAGGAGTTGTCCGCCAAGGTCGGCGCGATCGCGCGCGAGCTTGCGGAAATAGACGACGCCGAGTAACTCGACAATATTAAGCAAAAAATCTCCGGTCGGATGACCGGAGATTTTTTATGCCTTTGATCGATAATTACTGAAGCTTTTCGAGATAGTCCACGATTCTGCCGACCGTATAGAGCTGAGCTGCGTCATTATCGGAGATGGCGATGCCGAACTCGTCCTCAAGGGACATGATAAGCTCAACAACGTCCAGCGAGTCCGCGCCCAGATCGTCAATAAGGTTGGTGTCCATGGTTATGGATTCGGGGTCAAGCTCAAACTGCTGTGCCAGAACGGATTTAACCTTTTCAAACATTGTTATTCCTCCAGTGTTTTTATACGGACGTCAGGCCCATTCACGGCTCTGCGGCTTGTTCCCGCCTTCGGGCTTGACATAGGACACGACAACGCGGCGGTTCGGCTCCACGCCAGTGGAGCTGGTGGTAACGCCCTCGTAATTCTGAAGCGCGGTGTGGATGACATGGCGCTCATAGGAATTCATCGGCTCAAGAGCCATGCTGCGCTTATACTTGATGGCCTTCTCCGCCATCTTCTCGGCAAGCTTGGTGAGGGATTCCTCGCGCTTGCTGCGGTAATTCTCGGCGTCAACGCTGATGTGCAGATGTTTCTCGCTGCCGCGGTTGACAACGTAGTTTGTGAGGTGCTGTATCGCGTCGAGCGTCTCGCCGCGGCGGCCGATTATCGCGCCCATGCCGCTGCCGGAAAGCTCAACGTTGATCCCGCCGTTATCACGCGCGGAAATGGCGATGTTCGCCTTGACGCCCATGCGGTCTAACAGGCCGGTCAGGAACTGGCGAACTGCGGCATAGTCGGCAGGCTCATCCACCACCGGAGCGCTGACCTCGACCTCGACCGTCTCAACGACCACGTTCTCCTCGACAGGCGCCGGTTCATCCTCCGCCTCGTAACTCACGCGGACGACCGCAGGAGATGCGCCAATGCCCAAAAATCCGGACTTGGCACGTTCGAGGATCTCCACGGATACGTCGTCGCGGTCAAGACCCAGCTCCGCGAGAGCGGCGTTTATCGCATCGTCCTCGGTACGGCCGGTCTTTTCCAAAGTTTTGATCATATCGTAATTCTCCTGTTATTCTTCTTTGTCCTCTGCGGGCTCTTCCGCGGGAGTCTCCTCCACGGCGGCTTCGGCTTCCGCTTCGGTGTTCTGCTCGGCCTGAAGCGCGGTGTCCTCGCTGACGAGCACTTCCTCGGCGACGGTCTCGTCTATGGAGGCTGCGCCTTCGGACTCGGCGGCTGCGGCGATCGTCGCCTCTTCGGCAGTTTCGGGATGCTCGAAGCGATCCTCAACGTAGGCGCGGCCGCGGGCATAGCGGCGGTTGCCGACCTGAGAGGCGGGCTTCTCATTTTCCTTTATGCCAAGGCGCTCACGGCGCGCGGCGCGCTCCGCCTTATCGAGGGCGGCCTTACGCTCGTCGCTCTTCTGCTTCTCACTGGCCTGGATTTTCTTCTTGCTGGTGTTGACGTTCTTCTCGGTCTTGCCTTCGGCGCGGAGACGTTCGGTCTCCAGACGCTTTGCCTCCAGCTCCTTTTCACGGGCGCTGCGAGCGGCCTGACGGATCTTGTCCTCCTCGTCGAGCTTCTTCTTGTAGACCTTGGTCAGCGTGTAGTCACGGATGATGCCGAACACACTGTTTGCGATCCAGTAGATACCCATTGCGGCAGGCATGACGAAGCAGATCCAGATGGACATGAGGGGCATGACGATGTTCATGCTCTTCATGGTAGCTGCGGCCTGATCTCCGGCGGCGCCTGCGGAGGGGGTGGGGTTGATGGCATTGCTGATCTTCATGGAGGCCCAGGAGAGGAACGCGGAAATGATCGGGATAAGGAACAGTCCCAGAGCGGGCAGCCAAACTGAGGTATCGCTCCAGTCGGTGTTGAAGAAGAAGTTCCACTTCGGCTGGTCGCCGAGGTTGAGACCGAGGAAGCTGAAGTCAATATTCATCAGTCCGTCGATCTTGCCGGCAAGAGCCGTCTGGATCTCATCCCAATGCTGATGGGCGAGGTTTGCGAGCTTTATCTCCGCATAGGCGTCAGCCTTGGCGGGGATAGTGTAAAGTCCTGCGCTGACAAAATAGTCCTGAAGCGTGGTGACAACGCTCTCCGCAGCGAACATCATACGGGTGATGGGCTGGCGGATGACGGCATACAGCGCGATGAGGATGGGGAACGGAATAAGAGACCAGAGGCAGCCGGACATGGGGTGGATGCCCTCTTCGCGGTAGAGCTTCTGCATCTCCTGATTGAGCTTCTGGGGGTTGCCTTCATGGCGGCGCTGAAGCTCCTGAAGCTGGGGCTGGATACGGGTCTGGCGCATCATGCTCTTCTTGCTCTTGGCCATGAACGGGGAAAGGATAAGGTTGACGACCAGTGCGAAGAGGATGACGGCGACGCCGTAGTTGCCAGTAAGCTCATAAAGCTTGACCATCAGCCATGCAAACGGTTTAGTGATTATCGCCCACATAGTAACTCCTTAAATGTGTGTAGATAGGGGTCGATCCCGTCAGGGCACGGGGTCATAGATGTCATAGTCGTCCGAATGGAACGGATGACAGCGCGCGATGCGCTTCAAGGCCAGCCAGCCTCCCTTGAGCGGGCCGTATTTTTCGATCGCCTCAAGCGCGTATTGCGAACAGGTCGGGATGAAGCGGCAGCAGGGCGGACGCGCGGGAGATATCCTGCGCTGATAAAAGCGGATGGCGGCAAGCATGAATTTCTTCACGGCTTCGCCTCCCGTCTGAGGGACAGCTTTTCGCAGGCGGCCATGAATGCCGCGTCCATGCGCGAATACTCCGCGCCGACACAGCGGCTGCGTGCGACGATGACGATATCCCATCCGGTTTTGAGCTGATGCGAATTCAGCCGGTATATTTCCCTCAGGCGGCGGCGCACCCGGTTGCGCACGACGGCATGACCCAGCTTTGTAGACACCGTGTAGCCCACACGGTTATGGTCAAGGCCGTTTCGCCGGCAGTAGACCACCATGAACGGGGTTACTGCGCTTTTGCCTTTGGAATATAAGCGTCTGAAATCGCTGTTTTTCTTCAGCGTGCATCTGATGTTCAAAGAGACACTTCTCCCATGCTATACTTCGTCAAACATGCATAAACACCTAAAGGGCGGATCGCTCCGCCCTAAAAATATTATGCTTTGACCTGTTTCACGAGTGTGATCAGTAGCTGAGCTTTGCTCTGCCCTTTGCTCTGCGGCGAGCGAGAACCTTGCGGCCGTTCGCGGTCTTCATTCTCTTGCGGAAGCCGTGCTCCTTCTTGCGCTGGCGCTTCTTCGGCTGATAAGTACGAAGCATGATATGCACTCCTTTCAGGTGTAATACTCAACATCGGGCCGGGCCCCGAAGTAGTTGACATATAAAAATAGCCACTTGGCGACAACTGCCGCCGAGTGGCTATTATATACTAAAACATCAGGTTCTGTCAACCAAAAATTCGATTTTTAATGCCGGAAACGGAGCTTTCCGCGCCGGTCAGTCGAAATGGATGATGCTGCGGGTCAGCTCGTCGGGCGTGACGTTGGGGTTATGGTAGCGCTCGCGCGTCTCGGTCGCGCCGCCCATGGATATCGCCTGCTTGGGACAGTACTGGAGACAGCTGAGGCACTGGATGCAGTCCTTGCCGAACTTGGCTTTGCCGTTGACGATGGTGATGTTGCCCTTGGGACACAGCTTTGCGCACTGGCCGCAGCCGATACATGCGTCGCTCACCTTGAGCTTGCGGCCCTTGAGCTTGGACAGCAGCGGCCACGCGGCGCTCTCGACGGCATTGACGCTCATCTTCGGCGGCTGCTTTCTGCGCTTGAAGGACAGCGCGTCGATTGCGATCTGTATCGCCTTCTCCTCGGAACGCTTCTGCGCCTTCTCCGGGGAGATCGGCGGCATCATAAGGGTGTGCGGGAAGAGCCAGATGCAGGAGCACTGGTGGGAGACGCCCGCCCAGTAGGTCAGGGGGATGATGCTGTTGAGCTTATACAGGCCGCAGCCGATATAGCCCGCGTAGCTGCAAACGCCGAAGGTGTAAGCCTTGGGGTTTACCTTGATGGTCTTGGCGTACTTCTCCACATCGCCGGGCAGGCCGCCCGCGTAGCACGGGAATACGAAGCCGACGCGCTTTGCGGCGCTCACGTCCGTCACGGCGGGAGCCTTGCGCATCATTATAATATCGGTGTCGCCCATGCGCTTTGCAATGTTCTTTGCGATGTCGAGACAGTTGCCTGTGCCGGAGAAACAGAAGATCACGTTTTCGCTCATGTTTACCGCTCCTTTGTTATTTATAAAATTAGTTGTCTGCATTGTACACCAAAAGCATTTGTGATACAATAGTCCCGCAACGAATGAAACAAAAGGAGAAAAAATGTACCACATCAAGCATGATAAGCGCGCGGAAAGCTCGGTCGAGCTTATATGCACGGCGGTGCTGGAGCTACTGGAGACCAAGCCCCTCGGCGAGATAACGATAAGCGACGTGCAGCGCCGCTCGTCGGTAAGCCGTTCGACCTTCTACCGGAATTTCGACAGCCTTGAGGACGTGCTCGCGCTGCTGTGCGACCGCGGCTTTGACGAGATCGCGGCAGGAAGCGGGGCGCCGGTGTATATCAGGGTGTTCCACTACTGGTTCAACAACGCCGCTGTGCTGGAAGCCCTCGTCCGCACCGGACGGGCGGACATCCTGGCCGAGAGTCTGAAAAAGCTGCTGCTCCGCTCGAAGGAGCTGCCGGGCATGGACGAAGCGCGGCTCGATTACTTTGCCGCGAACATCGGCTATGTCATGACCGGCATCCTCGCCACATGGCTCAGGCGCGGCAGGCGCGAGAGCGAAGAGGAGCTCGCGGATATTCTGGCCGACTGCTTCGCCGCCGCGGGCGCGATGGTGATGCTTGGATGATATCTATACCAACTCAAATATCGAATCGTCGTTCTCGACCCAGTCGCTGACGGGGATGGTTATGTATTCGGTCTCGCCGGTGCGGATTATGACGCGGTCTATGCCGGCGTTAATTATCTGGCGCTTGCACATTGAGCATGACATCGCGTCGTGCAGCAGCTCGCCGGTGCGCGCGTCGCGGCCGACGAGATATATGCTCGCGCCGATCATATCGCGGCGGGAGGCGGAGATTATCGCGTTCGCTTCGGCGTGCACGCTGCGGCACAGCTCATAGCGCTCGCCCGACGGGATGCGCAGCGTCTCGCGTGTGCAGCGGCCAAGGTCGCTGCAATTGCGGCGGCCGCGCGGTGCGCCGTTGTAGCCGGTGGAGATTATCTCGTCGTTGCGGACGATTATCGCGCCGTATTTGCGGCGCAGGCAGGTGGAACGCTCCAGAACGGAGTCGGCTATATCAAGATAGTAATTTTGTTTGCTGGTGCGGTTGTCCATGGTTTTCCCTCCGGAATCTTTATATCTTAAATATACATTAAATATTACTATAAAGTCAATGACGTGTTGCCAATCTTGGCGCGAGGTGTTACAATCACGCTATGAACAGAAATTATCAGAAGGAACTGGACCGTATAATCCAGAAGCGCGGCAAAAGAATGCCGCGGGTGCTGCTGCACAGCTGCTGCGGCCCCTGCTCCAGCTCGGTGCTGGAATATCTCACACAGTATTTCGACGTGACGCTGCTGTGGTACAACCCCAATATCTATCCGAAGGAGGAATTTGACCGCCGGTTCAAGACTCAGGTGCAGCTCATCGAGAGCATGGGCTTGGCGGACAAGGTCAGCGTGCTGGCCGAGCCATGGAAGAGCGCCGACTATTACGCGCGCATAAAGGGGCTTGAGAACGAGCCGGAGGGCGGCAAGCGCTGCGCCGAGTGCTTCAGGCTGCGCCTGCTGGAAACGGCGCGCCTCGCCAAGCACTATCAATTCGACTATTTCTGCACGACGCTGACGCTGTCGCGCCATAAGGACGCGGTGCTCATAAACGGCATCGGCGAGGAGATAGGCCGCGCCGTCGGCGTGAGCTGGCTGCCGTCGGACTTCAAGAAGCGCGACGGCGAAAACCGCTCGATAGAACTCAGTGAAAAATACGGACTTTACAGGCAGCTCTACTGCGGCTGCGAATTTTCTCTGCACCGCCGTGAAGAGACGGCGGCGCGCATGGCAAAAAACTCGGAGGATTCTAATGAAGAAAACAGCAACACTTAAACTCGCAACAGCCGCGGTCGTCGGCGCATGCTACGCCGTGCTAACAATGATTCTCGCCCCGATAAGCTACGGCGCGGTACAGTTCCGCGTATCCGAGGCGCTGTGCATACTGCCGTTTTTCATGCCCTGCACCGCGTGGGGGCTGTTCGGCGGCTGCATCATCGCAAACCTGCTCACAGGCAACATATTCGACATAGTTTTCGGCTCGCTCGCAACGCTGGCCGCCGCGCTGATAACCGCCGAGATAGGCCGCCGCGGTCATGATCTGGGCAGGAAAATTCTGGCCTGCCTGATGCCGGTGCTGTTCAACGCCGTCGTCGTCGGCGCGGTGATAACGAGCGCTTATAACGGCCTCAACATATTCTCCCACCCCGCCGCCTTCGGGCTCAATGCCGCGCAGGTCGGACTCGGCGAGGCCGCGGTGCTGTTCGTCATCGGCCTGCCGATGATGTACTACCTCCCCGGGCTGAAATTCTTCAGGGAATTTACAATAAAACTAAATGACTAAACCATAGGCAAGAAACGAAAGGAGACGTATATGAAGGTCAGAAAAGCGATAATCCCCGCCGCCGGTCTTGGTACGCGCCTGCTCCCGAACACCAAGAGTATCCCGAAGGAAATGCTTCCGCTGGTTGATAAGCCGGTCATTCAGTACATCGTCGAGGAGGCGGTGGCCGCGGGCGTTGAGGAGATACTCATAATCACCAACCGCGGCAAGAACCCCATCGAGGACTATTTCGACTACGCGCCCGACCTTGAGGAGCGCCTGATCCATGACGGCAAGAGCGACGAGGCCGCGACCGTCCGCGCAGTCGCGGACATGGCGGACGTGTTCTTCCTGCGCCAGAAGGAGACGAAGGGTCTCGGCCACGCCGTATGGCGCGCGAAGAGCTTCGTCGGCAACGAGCCGTTCGCGGTGCTCCTCGGCGACGATATCATGCTCAGCGAGAAGCCCGTTCTCAAGCAGCTTGTCGAGGCCGCCGAGGCCAACAGCTGCAGCGCCGTTGCGGTGCGCGAGGTGCCGGACGAGCTTATCACGAAGTACTCCTCCGTCAAGCTCATCGAGCAGCTCTCCGAGCGCGTGTACAAGATCGGCGACATGAACGAGAAGCCGACGCTTGAGGAGAAGTTCTCGAACTTCGCCATCCTCGGCCGCTACGTGCTTACCCCCGCGATATTCGACATTCTGGAGCACACCGCTCCCGGCCGCAACAACGAGATACAGCTCACCGACGGCATGAAGGAGCTGTGCCTCCACGAGCCGATGTGCGCCGTCGATTTTGAGGGCAGACGCTACGACACCGGCAACCTCAAGGGCTACCTCGAAGCGATAATCGACTTCGCGCTGAAAAACGACGAGGCCGGAGAATGGCTGCGTCAGTTCATCATCGACAAGGCCGAGCTGCTGAAGTAAACTTTTTTCTTGACAAATTTCGGCGGCAGCTATATACTCGCGTTGTAATTTAACAAGGGGGGCTGGATATTTCTGGCTGAGATGGAGTCAATGGAGGCTCCGGACCCTGGAACCTGATCCGGATAATGCCGGCGTAGGAAACAGAGTATTGCAATTTTCCGCAGGTTCTTATTTTAAGGACCTGCGGTTTTTCATATTCTGCTTCCCCAAATTACAAAATCGCAATTTAGGAGGAAAGAAACATGAAAACCAAATCTCATCTCAAGCTCCGCGCGCTCTGCGAGGGCGCCATCATGGTCGCTCTGGCGTATGTGCTGAGCTTCATCAAGCTCTTTGAGCTGCCGCAGGGCGGTTCCATTGACATCGGCATGCTGCCGATATTCCTGTACTGCGCCCGCTGGGGCTTCGGTCCCGGCCTGCTGGCCAGCTTCGTATACAGCTTCCTGCAGCTTCTGCAGGGCGGCGGCTTCGTTATCGGCTGGCAGTCCATCCTCGGCGACTACATCGTGGCCTACACGCTGCTCGGTCTGGCCGGTCTCTTCCACAAGAACCCCTACGGCTACTTCTACGGCGTTCTTGTCGGCGGTCTTGCCCGTTTCCTGAGCCACTACATCACCGGCGCAACCCTTTGGGCAGAGTACATGCCTGACACCTTCTTCGGCATGACCATGACCACTCCTTGGCTCTACTCCGCTCTCTATAACGGCGGCTATATGCTCGTTGATATGCTGGTCTGCGCACTCATCGGCTTTGCTCTCTGGAAGCCGCTGGGCAAGTACATCCGCGGCGAGGATCTGCAGAAATAAGCCCCCTGTCTGTGAGTTTAATGTGAGGAAAAATCCGGCGGTTTGAAACCGCCGGATTTTTTTATTTGCCCGTTTCCAGCGTTGGTAATAATGACGATAAAAACGGTCAATAATTCTGATATATTGCTCGAAATTTGTGTAGTTTTAAGGCAGTTAGATATTGTTAATCTGTTGACATTTTGGCCTTATCCTGTTAAAATGTTGAATTGCACGGAGGGAAAACGCCCTTCGGAAACACAAAATGCCCGCTCAAGTACAGCGGGGAGATTTGAGGAGAACAATATGAAAAAATTCGTTACTGCAATCATCCTTGTATGCATGATGCTCAGCATGGCCGCCTGCGGCGGCTCCTCCGAGGCTGAATACAAGCTCGGCATGGGCGTCGTTGTCAGCACTGATTCCTCTTCCGATAACAACGCGCAGGTCGACGCGACCGTCGCCACAGTTGTTACCGACGCAAACGGCAAGATAGTTCTCTGCCGCCTCGACTGCGCGCAGAACAAGATGGACGTCACCGGCGGTGCCGTTGACACCGCGAAGACCTTCCTCACCAAGCGTGAGCTGGGCGACGACTACAACATGGTCAAGTACTCCGACGCCACTCTTGAGTGGTACCAGCAGGCCGAGAACTTCGAAGCCTACTGCGTCGGCAAGACCGCCGATGAGATAGCCGGCATCGAGACCAAGGTCAACGAGGAAGGCTACAACGTCGCAGTTGACGAGACTCTGTATGCGAGCTGCTCCATCAGCATCGAAGACTTCATCGGCGCTGTCGTAAAGGCCTGCAGCGACGAGAAGGGGCAGACCTTCAAGGCTTCCGGTGAGCTGAAGCTCGGCCTTGCCGCCATCACCACCGCCGCTGAGTCCACCCCCGCGACCGACACCGATCCCGCAGCCGTCAAGATGTACACCGATTTCGGCGCCACCGTCGTCGGCGCGGACGGCAAGATCCTCGCCGCCATCACCGATTCCATCCAGCCCGTCGTAAATGCCGACAAGGAAGGCAAGATCGTTGACAGCACCTTCAAGGGTACCAAGCGCGAGCTCGGCTCCGACTACGGCATGGTCGCCTACGGCAATGCTATCGCCGAGTGGGATGCTCAGGCTCAGGCATTCGCGAACTACACCGTCGGCAAGACCGCCGATGAGGTCAGAGCAATAGAGACCACTCAGAACGACCACGGCTATTCCGTCACCGCAGACGAGACGCTGTACGCTTCCTGCACCATGCAGATCACCGGCATGATGGCAGTTCTGGCTCAGGCAGCCGATTACGCGCGCTGACAAAATCAACACCCCTAGGAGATGAAGGTATTGAAATCAATAAAGCGAGGCTTCGCGCTTATCTGCGTAATGGCGCTTGCGCTTAGCCTGTGCGCCTGCTCCGGCAAGGCCGCGAAGGTCGAGCCGCAGGGCAAGAGCTACTTCAGCTATTTTGATACCGTCTCCTTCGTATATAGCTATGCAGGAGATTCGGCAGAACAGTTTAACGACCGTTCTGCCGAAGTTTCTGGTATTTTAGGCGAATATCACCGGCTTTTCGACATATACCATGAGTATTCCGGCGTCAATAATCTCTGCACCGTCAACCGTCTCGCGGGCGGCGAAGCGGTCAAAGTAGACAGGAAGCTCATCGACTTCATGCTCTACGCCAAGGAGCTGTGCGAGGCGACAAACGGCGAGATGGACGTGACCATGGGCGCCGTGCTGTCTCTTTGGCACGACTGCCGCGAGGCGGCGAGCAATGACCCCGCGTCCGCCAAGGTTCCGACATTGGAGGAGCTTGAGGCCGCCGCGGAGCACACCGGCTTCGGTCTGCTTGAGATCGACGCGGAAAACTGCACTCTCCGGCTCACAGACCCCGAAGCTTCGCTCGACGTCGGCGCACTTGGCAAGGGCTACGCCACGGAGCGCGCAGCGGAATATCTCGAATCCGTCGGCGCGGAGAGCTACGTGCTCAACATCGGCGGAAACATCCGCATCATCGGCACAAAGCCCGACGGCAGCGGCTGGAACACCGGCATACGCGATCCGCAGGATCCCGACGGCAGCTTCGCCGTCAGCCTCGATCTTTCAGACACGGCTTGCGTCACCTCCGGCACCTATGAGCGCTACTACATGGTGGACGGAGAGAAATACCACCACATAATAGATAAGGACACTTTGTACCCTGCAGATTACTTCGAGTCCCTGACCGTCGTCACGAAGGACAGCGGCCTTGCCGACGCGCTGAGCACGGCGCTGTTCTGCATGAGCTATGAGGACGGCCTCGCCCTCGCCGAAAAGCTCGGCGTGGACGTGCTGTGGATATTCCCCGATGGGGGCATCCGGTACACATCGGGGCTTGAAGCCCGTATTGTCAAATAAAAGGAGGTAGGTGTCAAATGAACCTCAAAAAGAACATTTCATCCCTAAAGCTGCCCCATTATAAGGCGACCGCCGGTATGGAATCCGTCCGCATCGCGCCGCCGAAAGAGGTACTGCTGCCGATGAACATGCATTCCGGTCAGGCGGCGGAGCCTGTCGTCGCAGCCGGTGAGCATGTATATCTCGGCCAGCTGATCGCGCGCGAGGAGGGGCGGAACTCCGTTCCCGTGCACGCTACAGTTTCCGGCACCGTCAAGGCAATCGAGCAGTATGAGAGCGAGCCGGGGCGCAGCGTTGCCGCGATTCGCATAGAAAGCGACGGCAAGATGGAGAAGGATCCCGCCATGGCTCCGCCCAAGGCCGAGAATCTGGACGAATTTCTCACCGCCCTGCGCGGCAGCGGCATCGTCGGTCTCGGCGGCGCGGCCTTCCCGCTGTGGGCGAAGCTGGACGCTGCCCGCCGCGGCCACATCAAGACCGTGCTTGTAAACGGCGCGGAGTGCGAGCCGTTCATCACCAGCGACCACCGCACCATGCTTGAGCATACAGACCTTATAGTCAAAGGCGTCGCGCTGCTCAAGCGCTATCTTGAGTCTGAGGAATTCATCATCGGCATAGAGAAGAACAAGCCCGACGCTATCGAGAAGCTGACCAAGGCGTTTGCCGACGACCCGGCAGTCACGGTCAAGCCCCTCAAGAGCGTGTACCCACAGGGCGCAAAGCAGGTGCTGCTGTATAACGCCGCCGGTCTCGTCGTCGGCGAGGGGCAGCGTCTCGCGTCGCTGGGCTACATTATTATAAATGTCACCACGCTTGCGAAGATGGCGTATTACATGGAGACCGGCATGCCGCTGGTCGACCGCTGCGTGACCGTTGACGGCTCCGCCGTCAAGGAGCCGAAGAACCTCGTCGTCCCCGTAGGTACTCCGATAAGCTATCTTATCGAGAACTGCGGCGGCCTCAAAGAGGAGCCGGGCAAGGTCCTGTACGGCGGCCCGATGATGGGCAAGCCCGCGTACTCGCTGGAGCAGCCCGTCCTCAAGGCCACGAATGCTATCATCATCCTGAACCGCAAGGACTCCCGTAGCCTTGAGCCGACGCCTTGCATCCACTGCGGCCGCTGCGTCGAGAACTGCCCGCTCGGCCTGAACCCGACCGCCTATGCCGCCGCGCTTGAGGTCGAGGACGAAAACGAGCGCTTTGAACTGCTCGACAAGGGCAAGGTTCAGATGTGCATGGAGTGCGGCTGCTGCTCCTACGTGTGTCCCGCGCATCGCCCTCTCGTGCAGAATAACCGCGACGCGAAGCGCTTTGTCCGCAAGGTCAAGGCCGACCGCGCCGAGAAGAAGTAAGGGGGAAGCACAATGGAAAATCTGATCCTCTCACCCGCACCCCATATCCATACCAAGGACTCCAGCCGCCGCATCATGCTCGACGTGATAATCGCGCTGCTGCCCGCAGCTGTCGCCTCCGTCGTCATCTTCGGCGTGAAGGCGCTTCCAGTGCTGGCCGCATGCGTTATCGGCGCGGTCGTCTCCGAGTTTCTGTTCAACCTCGTCACCGGCCGCAAACAGACCGTCGGCGACCTGAGCGCGGTAGTCACCGGCCTCCTGCTGGCGCTGAATCTCAGCACCAACGTCCCCGTGTGGCAGTGCGTCATCGGCGCGGCGTTCGCGGTCGTGATAGTCAAGTGCCTGTTCGGCGGACTGGGGCACAACTTCGCAAACCCCGCCATCACGGCGCGTGTATTCATGCTCATCGCGTTCTCCGCTGTCGCCGGCGGTGCGCAGCCCGCGGGCGTGGAGCTTGTCTCCTCCGCGACTCCGCTTGAAGTCCTCGGAAACGGCGGCTCCGACCTGCCGACTCTCTGGGAGATGTTCATCGGCCTGCGCGGCGGCGCTATCGGCGAGACCTGCGTTGCGGCTCTGCTGCTCGGCTATGCCTACCTCGTGTGCCGCAGGGTCATCAAGTGGTACGTTCCGGCCGCTTTCGTCGGCAGCGTGTTCGTGCTGTACCTGATATTCACCGGCGATATCACGATGGCAGCGTATGAGATGATGGCCGGCGGCCTCTTCATCGGCGCGATATTCATGGCAACCGACTACGTCACCACGCCCATCACCTCCAAGGGTAAGGTCGTGTTCGCGCTCGGCTGCGGCGTCATCACCTTCATCATCCGCTTCTTCTGCTCCTATCCTGAGGGCGTGTCCTTCTCGATACTCATTATGAACATACTAACTCCGTTCATTGAAAAACTGACCGCGAACAAACCGCTGGGAGGTTCTAAAAATGGAAAATAAAAAAGAATTCTCCAAATCGGTGCTGGCGCTTGTCGCCATAGTCCTCGTCGCAGTCCTGCTGCTGACCGGACTGAATTTCATCACCGCTCCGCTCATCGCCGAAAACGGCAGCGCGGCGGCCTTCGCCCCACTCTACGACGTCATGCCCGACGCCGCAGGCTTTGACCAGCTCTACGACGCGGCCGATCCCGACAGCTCCGCGCTGGCAAACATCCCCGCGAGCGTGCAGAGCATCTACGGCGAGACCGGCGGCATGGGCTACGTCCTGCGCCTGTCCACCTCCGAGGGCTACACCAAGCAGCCCATTGAATTCACCCTTGCGATAGACGCCGATGGCAAGATCTCCGGCGTTGAGCTGACCGCCTACCCCGAAACCAAAGACATGGGCAAGGAGACCTATCCCCAAACCTACCTTGGTCAGGACTCCACGCTGGCAAACGTGTCTCTCGTTGCGGGCGTGACCTACTCCTCCACTGCGTTTAAGAACGCTGTCGCGGACGGCTTCGCCGCGCTCATCGACAACGGACTTATCGGCGCGGGCGTCAAGGGCGACGAGCAGATACTCACCGAGATGCTTGCCGATGTGTTCCCCGGCATAGTCAACCCGACCGGCACTCCGCAGTATGAGGAGCAGGAGATAGTCTGCAGCTATATCACCAAGAGCCTCAAGGCACTCAACGACTCCGGCTTCGCCCTCATCATGAAAAACGGCGACGCCACCTATATGGCAGTCTGCAACGCCTTTGGCAGCGTGAAGATAGTGGACGTCGACGGCAATGAAGTCAGTGACGACGCGATGGCCGCCGAGGCCAAGGCCTACGCCGAGGCGAACATCGTCTCCCACTCCGACGGCGATCTGAACAAGGTCAAGCTCCTTGTGCCCGACGCTTCTGACGTCACGGCGATAAGCCTTGATGGCGTGTACAATTCCGTCACCTGCGCCTATAAGGCCGAGGGCGTGGGCTATGTGTTCGTCTCCAGAAGCTACGGCTACTCCAACGAGCCCATGGTCATCTACTACGTCATCGACGATAACGGCGCGATAGTCACCATGACCGCCGACGAGCTGATACTTTTCAAAGAGTACTTCACCAGCTACCAGCTCGATGAGAGCAGCTACAAGGCGGGCTTCACCGGTCTGACCGGCGACAGCTTCACCGGCGACGAAGCACTCATCTCCGGCGCGACCGTCAGCTCCGACGCGATACGCGTCGCGACTGAGGACGCTTTCACGGCCTTCGCCGCAGTCAATGAGAATGGAGGGGAGATAGGATGAAAAACGATGTCCGTGCGGCAATAGCGGAAAATCCCGTGCTGGTTTTGTTCCTCGGCGCCTGCCCCGCGATGGCTGCGAGCACCAGCGTCATCTCCGCTCTCGGTATGGGCGCGGCGGTGCTGGTAGTGATGCTGCTGTCGAATATGCTCATATATGCCCTGCGCAATGCGATTCCCAAGAGCGCCCGCCTGAGCGCAAATATCCTCATCATAACCGCAGTTGTTTCCGCAATTCAGATGCTTATGAATGCGCTGCTGCCGAACGTTTATCAGATGCTCGGCGTGTACCTCGCGGTCGTGGCCGTCGACCTCATGGTCTACGGCAGCGCGGAGGATGCCGTGGAGCGCAGCTTCGGCAAGAGCATCGTCAACAGTCTGCTGACCGGCCTCGGCTTCGCAGCGGCGATGTTCGTGATGGCGGCGGTCAGAGAAATTCTCGGCAGTGGCAGCTTCGCGGGTCACGGGATAGCGTTCTTCAAGACCTATAACATCCCCGCGCTGCTCCAGCCCCACGGCGGCTTCGTCGTGTTCGCCATCCTGCTCGCCGCGATTCAGGCTTTAGGCGGCGGGAAAACTTCCGGCAAAGGCACTGCCTGCGCCGCGGCCGGTCTCTCCGGCGATACCGTGAAGGAGGGGGAATGAGCCATGAAAGCTCTGCTTCTGATAATGCTTGGCGGCGTTCTCGTCAACAACTACGCGCTTGAGAAGTTCCTCGGCGTCGGCCCCGTGCTCGGCGGCAGGAAATACGGCTCCGCCGCGATGGGCTTTTCCGTTGCCGCGGTCATGCTGCTCGCCGCCGCTGTCACTTGGCCGCTCTACCGGCTGCTTGTGCTGCTCGGCGCGGAATATCTTGAGACGCTGATATTCGTGCTGGTCGTGCTGCTGGTCGTATACGTTCTCGGCGCGATGTTTGCCAAGTCCGGCAAGCCCGTCGGCGCGTACTTCCCGCTCGTCGCGCTCAACAGCGCGGTGCTCGGGCTCGCGGTGAACAACATCACCGAGGGCTACACCTATGTCGAAGCGCTGTTCGCCGCGCTCGGCGCGGGTCTCGGCTTCGTGCTGGCGATGGTGCTGTTTGCCGGCGTGAAGTCGAAGATAAACGAGCGTTACGTGCCGAAAGCATTCCGCGGCCTGCCCGTGATGCTCCTTGCGGCCTCGATAATCTCCCTCGCGTTCTACGCGTTCAAGTAAGTGCATATTGCTGCAGCCCCGATGCTATCATCGGGGCTGTTTTCTTTGCAATGCCGCAGAGCCTGTGGTATAATATCCTGACTAACGCAAAGGAGACTTCCATGGAAACGATAAATCAGATACTCGCCCGCGAGCTTGGCCGCGAGCAAAGTCATATAGATAACGTCATAAAGCTGCTCGACGAGGGCAACACCATCCCCTTCATCGCGCGCTACCGCAAGGAGCTGCACGGCGCGATGGACGACACGACCCTCCGAAAACTCGAGGATCGCCTGACGTATCTGCGCAATCTCGACCAGCGCCGTCAGGAGGTCAAAAAGGCTGTCGACGGACAGGGTAAGCTCACGCCGGAGCTCTCCGCTGCCATCGACGCGGCCGCGACGCTCGCGGAGGTGGAGGATCTTTACCGCCCCTATAAGCAGAAGCGCCGCACCCGCGCGACCGTCGCCCGCGAGAAGGGACTCGAGCCGCTGGCGCAGCTGCTCTATGCGCAGGAGCGCAGCTGCCCGCGTCCGGAGGACGCCGCGGCAGACTTCGTCGACCCCGAAAAGGGCGTAGAGACAGTTGCCGACGCCCTGCAGGGCGCAAATGACATCGTCGCCGAGCTCCTCTCGGACGACGCGGCCATCCGCAAGACGCTGCGCACTCTGCTCATGCGGCAGGGGCACCTGCGCAGTCTCGCGGTGAAGGAAGAGGACTCCGTCTACCGCCTGTACTACGACTTCGACCAGCCCGTCGCAAAGCTCGCCGACCACCAGATCCTCGCCATCAACCGCGGCGAAAAGGAGGGCTTCCTCTCCGTCACGGTACTGCTCGACCGCGACACGGCGCTTCCGGTGCTGCGCCGCGCCGCCGTGAAGCCCGGCTCCGCCGCGATGGAATTTATGAAGAGCACCTGCGAGGACGCCTACGACCGGCTGATCTACCCCTCGCTCGAGCGCGAAGCGCGCGCAGCACTCACCGAGCGCGCCTGCGAGGGCGCGATAAAGAATTTCGGCCTGAACCTCAAGCCGTTGCTCATGCAGCCGCCCGTGAAGGGCAAGGTCACGATGGGGCTTGACCCCGGCTATGCCCACGGCTGCAAGGTCGCCGTCATCGACGGCACCGGCAAGGTGCTCGACACCGCGGTCGTGTACCCGACCTTCAGCGCCGGTAAAAAGGCCGAAGCCATACGCATACTCTCCGGCCTCATCCGCAAGCACGGCATTGAGCACATCGCCATCGGCAACGGCACAGCCTCCCGCGAGACGGAGCAGATGACCGCTGAGATGCTGCATCAGCTCGGCGGCGGGCAGTCCTACGCCATCGTCAACGAGGCGGGCGCGTCGGTCTACTCCGCGAGCCAGCTCGCCGCAGAGGAGTTCCCCGACTACGACGTGAACCTGCGCAGCGCTGTCTCCATCGCGCGGCGGCTGCAGGATCCGCTGGCGGAGCTGGTGAAGATCGACCCCAAGGCCATCGGCGTGGGGCAGTATCAGCACGACTGCCCGCAGAAGCAGCTCGACGAGACGCTCTCCGGCGTGGTCGAGGACTGCGTCAACGCGGTGGGTGTGGACGTGAACACGGCTTCCCCCTCGCTTCTGCAGCGCGTCTCCGGTCTGACCAAGACCACGGCAAAGAACATCGTCACCTACCGCGAGGAAAACGGCGCGTTCACCTCGCGCAGTCAGATAAAGAAGGTACCGAAGCTCGGCCCCAAGGCGTTCGAGCAGTGCGCGGGCTTCCTGCGCGTGCCAGAGAGCAAGCAGGTGCTTGACAACACCGCCGTCCATCCGGAAAGCTACGACGCGGCGCTGCGCCTGCTGGAGCTGTGCGGATACACGCTCAAGGACGTCGCCGCGGGGAACCTCAAAGAGCTGCCAGCGCGGCTCAAGGCGGCAGGCGACGAGAAGGCCGCGGGGTTCTGCGGAGTCGGCGCGCTGACGCTGCACGACATCGCTTCCGAGCTTATGAAGCCCGGCCGTGACCCGCGCGACGAGCTGCTGCCCGTGCTGCTGCGGTCGGATGTGCTGGAGATAAAGGATCTCAAGCCCGGTATGGTGCTGACCGGAACGGTCAGAAATGTTATAGATTTCGGCTTTTTCGTCGATATCGGCGTTCATCAGGACGGTCTGGTTCACATTTCGCAGATATGCGACAGGTTTATAAAGCACCCCAGCGAGGTCGTCGCCGTCGGCGACATCGTGAAAGTTGCGGTGCTTGATGTGGATGAGAAGAAGCACAGAATTTCGCTGACCATGAAGATAAAGGATGAGGTGTAATATGGCGACGTTTGATGATTTTGAAAAGCTCGACATCCGCGTCGGTACGATAATCTCGGCGAAGAATTTTGAGAAGGCGCGCAAGCCCGCGTATCAGCTCGAGATAGATTTCGGCGATGGGATCGGCGTGAAACGCTCTTCCGCGCAGATAACGGGGCATTACGCCGCGGATGAACTGCCCGGAAAGCAGGTGCTTGCGGTCGTGAACTTCCCGCCGCGGCAGATAGCGAATTTCTTCTCCGAGGTTCTTGTCCTCGGCACGTATTCCGAGGGCGGCGTGGTGCTGATAAAGCCGGACAAGCCGGTCAAAAACGGCGACAAGCTGGGCTGAAAATAGAAGAAAGCAACAAAAAATCAGACAGGCTTTTGCCTGTCTGATTTTTTATGCGGTTTGGATCAAGTGAAATTACTTGATGTTGCCCTGGTAGTCAACAGTGATGGTCTGGACGGTGGGCTCGGTCTCGGTGTCGTTGGAGACGGTAACAGTGCCGTCGAACATTGCAGCGACGAGAGCGGCGTAGTCATCCTTGGTGAAGGTGTCGGACCACTGAGTGGACTCGTAGGGGATCTGGACGTAGTTGGCTTCGACATCGGTGCCGGAGACGAGGCCGAGGGTGTTGATCTGGCCAGCGTACTGTGCCCAGTTGTCATTGAGGATCAGCTCGCCGAGGATAGCCTTGACGGTGGGAGCAAGACCCTTCATTGCGGAGGTAACGGTCATGCCTTCAGCATAAGCGTCGATTATAGCAGCCTGGTCAACGTCAACGCCGATGACCTTGCCGCCGACCTTTGCAGCAGCCTCAGCAGCGGAGTTGTAGATGCCGCCGCCGCAAGCGAAGACGACCTCAGTGCCGTTTGCATACCAGGTGTCCATGTAAGCGGTGATGTCTGCATCGCCGGAGAACTGGTTGCCGTAGACATAGTTGAGGGTGACGTCTGCACCGAGTTCGGTTGCAGCAGCGTCAGCGCCCTGAACAAAGCCGTAGCCGTAGCGGACAACTGCGGGAACTGCCATGCCGCCGAGGAAGCCGAGCTTGGTGTAGCCGAGCTTAACAGCTGCATAACCGGCCATGTAGCCGCACAGCTCTTCCTGGTAGACAGCGCAGGTGACGTTCTCGGGGATCTGGTAATCGCCGAGGTCGCCCTGAGAGACGTCCAGAGCGATGAACTTGACATCGGGATAGAGGTCAGCGACCTGAGTGATGGTCTCGCCAAAGGCGTAGCCGGGCATTACAACGACGTTGTAGCCGTCTGCGACAGCTGCGTCGACCATTGCAACGCGCTCTGCGGTGGAGTCGCCTGCGGGCTTGTAGTACTTGAAGTCAACGCCATTGGCTTCGCAGAACTCCTTGCAGCCTTCGTAGGTGGTCTGGTTGAAGGACTGGTCGGTGATGTCGCCGTAGTCGGTGATCATTGCGACCTTATAAGCGGGAGCCTCGGGAGCGGCAGGAGTGCTGGACTCTGCGGCTTCGGGAGCCTTGCTCTCTTCTGCGGGCTTATTGCCGTCCGCCGGGGTGTTGCCGCAGGCGCACAGAGCAAAGACCATGCACAGAGCAAGAACGAGTGCGAGAATCTTCTTCATGTTTTTTCCTCCATAAAATTTTTTGGATAACATCCGTACGATTTCGTACAGCATACATTATAGCACGTACTCCGTTATCAAATCAAGGCCATAATTGACGAAAACTGTTAATTTCTATGACTATTCCGTAAAAATTACGCTTTTATTTCGACGCCATCTTGGCCGCGGTGTCCAGCGCGATCTCGATCATCTGCGTCAGCGACTCCTGCCTGTCCTCCGGGCTGAGCGCTTCGGGGCGGTAGAGGTGGTCGGAAACGGTGCAGATGCAGAGCGCGCGCTTTCCGGCGTAGGCGGCGTTCATGTAAAGTCCCGCGGCCTCCATCTCGACGCCGAGCACACCCATGCGCTTCCATGCGTCGTTGCGGTTCCAGCCGTCGGCGGAATAGAAGTTATCCGAGGAGAGGAGATTGCCGACCTTCATGTCCACGCCGTGATCCCGCGCGGCTTCGACCGCGGTGGAGAGCAGGGTGTAGTCCGCGATGGGGGCGAAGGTGCCGCCAAGGTTGAACTGCTGGCCGTAGTTGGAGTTAGTGCAGGCCCCCTGACCGGCGATGATGTCCATCAGCTTCAGATCGTCGCTCAGCGCGCCGGCGGAGCCGATGCGGATGATGTTGTCCACATCGTAGAAATTGAACAGCTCCCAGCTGTAAATACTGATGGCGGGGATGCCCATGCCGGAGGCCATCACCGTCACGGGGACGCCCTTCCATGTGCCGGTATGTCCCTGAACGCCGCGGACGTTGTTGACGAGGTGGGCGTTGGTCAGGAAGTTCTCCGCGATAAACTTTGCGCGCAGCGGATCGCCGGGCATGAGAACGGTTTTTGCTATGTCCTCTTTCTTTGCGTTGTTGTGTGCGGTAGGTATTGTCATAAGAATCCTCCTTGTTTTGATTGTTCTTTTTCCCAATTATACCGCGAAAACCGTAAAAGTCAAATTGAAACCTGCGCGCAAATGTGTTAAAATGAGTCGAAAGATAAAAACCGAAAGGATAAAGCCATGGATATAATGGTAATCGGCATAGCCGGAGGCACCGGCAGCGGCAAGACCACCATCACCAAAAAGCTCGTCCAGCGCTTCGGCGGGGACGTATCGGTGATTTATCACGACAATTATTATAAGGCGCACCACAATATGCCCTACGAGGAGCGGGCAAAGCTCAACTATGACCACCCGGATTCCTTCGACACCGATATACTCATCGAGGATCTCAAGCAGCTTCGCGCAGGGCACAGCATCAAGTGTCCGGTCTACGACTACTCCATTCACGACCGCACCGACAGGACGATAACCGTCCGCCCCGCGAGAGTTATTATAGTAGAAGGCATACTGATATTCCAGAGCCGCGAGCTGTGCGATCTTATGGATATCAAGATTTTCGTCGACACCGACGCGGACGTGCGCATCCTGCGCCGTATCGTGCGCGATGTGCGTGACCGTGGCCGCAGCCTTGACAGCGTGGTGAACCAGTATCTCACCACCGTCAAGCCCATGCACGAGCAGTTTGTCGAGCCGAGCAAGCGCAATGCGGACATTATCATTCCGGAGGGCGGCTACAATCAGGTCGCGCTCGAAATGGTAGTGGAGCGCGTACGGGCGCATCTCGGCGCGAAGTGAGGAGAAGAGATGGCAAAGCTATATTTTAAGTACGGCGCCATGGGCTCGTCGAAGTCCGCGCAGGCGCTGATAACGCAGTTTAACTATGAGGAGCTGGGCATGACGGTCTGGCTCATAAAACCCAGCACCGACACCCGCGACGGCGCGGACATCATCCGCAGCCGCATCGGGCTTCAGCGCAGCGCGCAGATAATCACGCCGGAGCAGAACGTTGCGGATGAGTATCACGCCGCCGGGAAGTACGACGTCATCATCGCAGACGAGGCGCAGTTTTTCACGCCGGAGCAGATAGACCAGCTCCGCGGTATCGTCGATAACGAGGACGTCCCCGTGCTGTGCTTCGGCCTGCGGACGGACTTCCTGACCCGCTGCTTCCCCGGCTCGAAGCGGCTTCTGGAGCTGGCGGACTCGATAACCGAGATAAAGACCGTCTGCGCCTGCGGACGCAAGGCGACGGTGAACGCCCGCATCGGCGAGGACGGGCGCATCATAACGAAGGGCGATCAGGTGTTCCTCGGCGGCAACGACAGCTATGTCGCCATGTGCCATAAGTGCTGGGCGGACAAGATAAGAGCCCAGCAGAGCGAAGAGACATAATATCAGGTTCGGGTGCAACGCGCCCGATGCATGCCCCCCAGCGGTGAATTATCACTGCGGGGGCATGCGTTTTGGGGCAGTTTATTTGGCTCCCTTGTGTAAAGGGAGTCAAGGACTTTTTCTTTACTACGCTCTTTCTTTTCTCCCCTGCTCTAATCTCTCCACTGGCGACCCCTTCGGCACTTCGTGCCACTGTCTCGCTACGGCTCGGTCACGGCGCGGCTCTGACATGCCACCGGCATGTCATTCACTACCGCGCCGCCGCTTCGCTACCCTAGAAGGGGCAGCGCTTCGCGGCAAAGGTTTTGTATCGGCGCAAAGACAGTGTGCCGCACCATCTTGGCGCCCCTCATAGGGGAGCTGGCGGCCGTTAGGACGACTGATGGGTCGCCAGTCTTGGACTGTTGCCAGTCGCCAAAAGAGAGGTCAGCGTATAGACCACGCTTTCTTTCCCCCTCCGCACCTGTCATGCTCGTCACCCCTCCTTATATTTTATTCGTTTATTCGCATTAATCGGCTGATTTTGTATAAATGTGTTTGTAATTTTCGCGGCACTGTATTATAATGAAGTATCAAACGTTTTTTCGGCTTTGGTATTACACATTTAGGGAGGTAGGGACTGTTGGAGACTCCATACGCAATAGAGATGCTTCACATCACCAAGCGATTCCCCGGCATCGTCGCCAACGACGATATCACGCTTCAGCTCAGGAAGGGCGAGATCCACGCTCTGCTCGGCGAAAACGGTGCGGGCAAATCGACTCTGATGAGCGTGCTTTTCGGCCTGTATCAGGCTGAGGAGGGCATCATCAAAAAAGACGGCGTCGAGGTTCAGATCAAGGACCCGAACGACGCCAACGCCCTCGGCATCGGCATGGTGCATCAGCACTTCAAGCTGGTCGAGTGCTTCTCCGTGCTCGACAACATCATTCTCGGCGTTGAGCCGAACAAGCACGGCTTCCTGCAGAAGCAGGAGGCGCGGGAAAAGGTTATGGCGCTGTCCGAAAAATACGGCCTCGCCATCGATCCGGACGCACTTATCGAGGACATCACCGTCGGTATGCAGCAGCGCACCGAGATACTTAAGATGCTCTACCGCGACAACGAGATACTCATCTTCGACGAGCCGACCGCCGTGCTCACCCCGCAGGAGATCGACGAACTGATGCAGATAATGAAGAACCTCTCCGCCGAAGGCAAGAGCATACTCTTCATTTCCCACAAGCTCAACGAGATCATGTCCGTCGCGGACAGAGTCACCGTTCTGCGCAAGGGCAAATGCATCGGCACCGTCAACGTCAAGGACACGACCAAAGAAGAACTCAGCCGCATGATGGTCGGCCGCGACGTCGAATTCGTCGTACATAAGGACGAGGCCAAGCCCGGCGACGTTGTGCTCAGCGTCAAGGAGATGACCGTCGCCTCCAAGGTGCACCATAACAACGCCGTCAAGGGCGTGTCGTTCGACGTGCACGCGGGCGAAATCGTCTGCATCGCCGGTATTGACGGCAACGGCCAGACCGAGCTCGTCTACGGCATCACCGGACTTGAGCCGGTGAAGTCCGGACACGTCGAGCTCTGCGGCCACGATATCACGCATCTTCCCATCCGCAAGCGCTCGCTTCTGGGCATGAGCCACATTCCGGAGGACAGGCACAAGCACGGCCTTGTGCTCGACTACCCGCTTGAATACAACATGATCCTTCAGCGCTACTTTGAGCCGGAGTTCACCGGCAAGGGCGGCTTCCTGAAGCGCCCCGCCATCCGCGCTTATGCCGACAGGCTCATCGAGCAGTACGACGTGCGTTCCGGTCAGGGCGCGGTCACGATTGCGAGAAGCATGTCCGGCGGCAACCAGCAGAAAGCCATCGTCGCCAGAGAGCTCGACAAGAAGCCGAAGCTCCTCGTCGCCGTTCAGCCGACGCGCGGGCTGGACGTCGGCGCGATAGAGTATATTCACCGGCAGCTGGTCGCCACGCGCGACGCGGGCGGCGCAGTGTTGCTCGTCTCGCTGGAGCTGGACGAAGTCATGAACGTTTCCGACCGTATTCTGGTCATGTACGAGGGCGAGATCGTCGGCGAGCTTGACCCGAAGAAGACCACGGTGGAAGAGCTTGGCCTGTACATGGCAGGCGCGAAGAGGGAGGGCAAAAAAGCATGAAGCGTATTATGAAAAACAGCGCGGTGCAGTCTCTGCTCGCATCCCTCGCATGTATCATCGTCGGCCTGCTGATCGGCTACATAGTCCTGCTGTTCATCAATCCCGCCGGCGCGTGGGACGCGATACTCACCGTTATCAAGAACTTTTTCTATTACCCCAGCAAGCCCGCCGCGCTCAAGTATTTCGGCAGCACGCTGGTGAAAACCGTGCCGCTGATGCTGTGCGGTCTGTCCGTTTTGTTCGCGTATAAGGTCGGCCTGTTCAATATCGGTGCCGCCGGCCAGTACGTCGCCGGCGCGGGCGCGGCACTGTATCTGGCGCTGGCGCTGAATCAGCCGTGGTACGTCTGCGTCATCGGCGCAATGCTCGCCGGCGCGATGCTCGGCGCAATCTCCGGCGCGCTGAAATCCTACTGCAACGTCAACGAGGTCATCTCCTGCATCATGCTCAACTGGATAAGCCTCTATGTTGTCAACATGATCCTCACGACCGTCAAGGAGACCACCAGCCCCTACACCTTCACTCTTTCCAGCACCAATCCCGCCGCGCTGATACCGAGCCTCGGCCTCGGAAAGCTCTTCAGCAACAACCAGTATGTCACGATCGCGCTGCCGATAGCTATCCTCGTGTCCATACTCATCTGGGTTCTCCTCGAGAAGACCAAGTTCGGCTACGAGCTGCGCGCGACCGGCAGCAATAAAAACGCCGCGAAATACTGCGGCATGAACGAGAAGAGAAATATCATCCTCACGATGGTCATCGCGGGCGCGCTCGCTGGTCTCGGCGCGGCGCTGCTGTTCCTCACCGGATTTGAGCAGTGGCAGTGCAGCCAGTCCTCCGTGCCGACCATGGGCTTCAACGGCATCGCCGCCGCCTTCCTCGGCGGTCTGAACCCCATCGGCAACATCTTCTCCTCCTACTTCATACAGCACATCACGAACGGCGGCGCATACGTCGACAAGACTATGTACTGCGCCCAGATCTCCGACCTGATATCGGCCATCATCATCTACCTGTGCGGCTTCGTCGCCTTCTTCAAGTACTTCATCAACAACTGCATCGACCGCAGCGAGGAGCGCAAAGCGCATAAAAAGGCCGCGGAGGACGCCGCCGAAAAAGCCGGCGCTATCAAGGAAGGAGGTAGCAAGTAATGGTACTTCTGCTTCAATACACGCTTATTTTTGCTTCCGTTCTTGTCCTCGTCGCGCTGGGCGGCTGTTTCTCGGAGCACTCCGGCGTTATCAACATTGGCCTTGAAGGCATCATGGTCATGGGCGCGCTCGGCGGTGCGCTGGCGATGAAGTTCCTGCCCGAAACCGTGCCCGCCGTAGTGATGATAATCGTCACCGTCGTCATGGCGATCGTCTTCGGCATGATATATTCGACGCTGCTCGGCCTCGCCTGCATCAATTTCAAGGCGGATCAGACCATCGTCGGTACCGCCATGAACATGCTCGGCACCGCCGCCGCGACGGTCATCGTCAAGGCGATGAACACCGCCGAAAGCCCCGACAACGTCTCCTCGACCATACAGTATATCAACGCGAAAAAGGCGTTTCTTGTGAACATCGGCAGCTTTGAGTTCAACTGGTTCATGCTGCTGGCCGTCATCGCGCTGGTGTGCAGCTTCATCACGCTGTACCGGACGCGCTTCGGTCTGCGCCTGATGGCCTGCGGCGAGCATCCGCAGGCGGCGGACAGCGTCGGCATAAACGTCTATAAGATGCGCTGGGCGGGCGTGCTGATCTCCGGTCTGCTGGGCGGCCTCGGCGGCATAGTGTATATTACCGCAGGCGTCAGCGAGTGGAAATTTGAAAACGGTGTGGCCGGCTTCGGCTTCCTGTCGTTGGCTGTCATGATATTCGGCCAGTGGAAGCCCATCCGTATCGCGCTCGCGGCGCTGCTGTTCGGTATGTTCCGCGCGCTGTCGAACGTCTATACCGGCTTCGATTTCCTGACCGCGCTCAATATCCCCAGCACGGTATACAACATGCTCCCGTATATCATTTCGCTCATCGTGCTGGCCTTCACCTCCAAGAAGTCCCGCGCGCCGAAGGCGGAGGGCATCCCCTACGACAAGGGTTCGCGCTGACCCGCGTATATGTGAAATTGAACACCCACGCTGCAAAAGCAGCGTGGGTGTTTTTGTGTTTTCGAGCACGTTTTGTGCGCCCTGTCTTTTCTCTTCTACTCGTGTCGTTACTCTGGCGCCCCCTTTCCCCAGTGTGCGCACTGGGGACTTCCCCTAGAAGGGGCAGCGCTTCGCGGCAAAGATTTCGGATTGGCGCGGCGGATGCTTCGCAGCCACTTGGCGCCCCTTCTATGGGAGCTGTTGGCGTTAGCCGACTGAGGGGTCGCCAGTCTTGGACCGCTGCCATTGGGCAAAAGAAACTCTGCACTATAAATCACATCGTAGGGGACGGCCTCTGTGCCGTCCCGCTAAATTTTTTCAATCACCCCTGCCGAAACCGCTAAGCATTCAAATCACGTAAAAAATCATCCAGCTTGAACGAACTATCTTTCTCCGCAATATATTTCGCAGCGCCTTCAATATTTTTGCGGCATATTTCCACCTGCTCTTCGTGGCTTGAATTCACAAACGCCTCATAATCTATGCGGGTTCTTACATCCGCATATTTTTTCTTGAGATTTACAATCCGCCTTTCTCGATGTGGGGCATTGCACGGTACTTGCTCAGACACGCACAGAGGAATAACTCCTATGTTTTCCAGTTCCGTGGAATATTCCCGAACATCTCTCATCTTTTTGTTGAAAGCATTGAGTATATCTATAATCGTGCTTGCGGCCGGTGAATGTGCTTCCACAGAGAAAAACACGCTGTTTACTTTATCGCACAATCGTAGTGGTTCATTGGCTTGGCGTTTTACCAGTCTGCCGTTCTTGTAGAAATGCATTATTTCAATTCTGCAATTTGTCTGCATATCTTCACGGTAATGATACATGTTCAAATTAGACCATGACACAACATGCCGAAGCGTTCCGAACCTTGTTATATCAATGCTTTCCGCATCGGAGTCCGTCTCTTCGTAGTCCAAAACAAGCGTATTCAGGTTCTTCAAAGCATACAGAGCTTCCAGTCCGCGTTCCGTCGGGATACCGCCTGTAATGACCAGTAATTCGATATTTTCAAAGAGATTCAACACCTCCAGTTCAGAGAGGCTCACGGAAATATTGGGTTCTTTTCTAAAGTGAAGCTTTATTTCCTCAATATCGTCATCGTCAAATACGCTGACTTCTAGAACCACCTTGGTCTGTCCTGCTATGGTTTTTTCAGTTTTTCGCATGGCAACACCTCAACAAAATTTCTATACATTCACTTATTCAGTCTGCGTTCTTTCTTGGTCATCATGCCGTCAAGTACGCCAAAGTTCGCGTCCAATTCGTCGCGCATCTTGGACGGCATGTGCTGCCGTATCTCTGAGTATGTTTTCGCTCCGCACTGGAAAAAGGCAATGGTTCCTCGCTCCCTCAGCGCAACCTTGACTAATCTGTTCAGCTCTTTCTTTGATACATGTCGCTTGGAAAAGCATAGCCAATATACCTGATTAGAATCGTTAACCGACACCTTTGTACTAATTATATCCCACTGGACGATCTCATCCCATCGAACAAGGTATTTTTTAATCGTATATACATTGTTATGCCACTTTCCGAAACAGAGAAGCGAAATGATGGAGTATCGAATAGCAGCACTTCAACACCGGCTATTATTCCAACCGCAACAATAGTGTAAAATATTAATAACTCGTTGCAGAAGACCTCATCACGTTCTGCGCCGGTGCATATCAAGAGTACAACCACGAACACCAACGCAAGTAATAGCGTAAAGAGTCCCAACCAAGTCCCTTTTGTCACCCACTCTGATACTTTATATTTCTTCATCGTTCTTCTCCCGTTGCACTCCATACAGCCTTGTCATCCCCATTATCCCTTGCATCGAGAGTACCAAATACTGCCGCGCGTGTCAACATTTTTAGCCCCGCGGGCAAAAACTCCCCGCCGCGAAGCGCTTCGCGGCGGGGAGCTGCATCATATTCAATTATCCCACAGGACGCCGCGCTTATAATCCTCAAAGAACCTGACGAAGGTATCGAACAGCTCCTTGGTCTCGCCGTGCAGACCGGTCTCCCGATGGTAATATGCGCAGACGCTCTCCGCGTCGGGCAGGTACGGCAGCGGGAAGATATCAATATTCCTCATATAATCGCGCTGAAGCTCCGGCGCGAGCATATCCCAGAACAGCTTTGAATAGATAAACACGCCGAGCCCGCCGTTCGCAAGTTGGAACGCGTTTTCGATATTCGTCAGCTCGCAGATGAACTGCGGGTTGATATCATAATACTTCAGATAGCTCGCCAGCGCGCGCCCGCCGGAGGACTGGCGCGGTATCTTTATAAACGGCGCGCTCTCAAAATAGCTGAGGTCTGCGCCCTCGGCAAACTCCGCGCGCACCAGCTCGTAATTTTCACCGGCAAGCTCGCGCATTATCTGCTTCGGCACGACCAAAAGCTGATCCTTCTGGCACAGCGGCACGATCTCATAATTATCCGGCGTACTGCCCAGCGTCCCGATGACGAGGTCGACCCCGTCGTGCGACACGGCCTTTTGCAGCACCTCCGGCGATTCCTCGCTGAAGCGCACATAGGTGTCCTCATGCTCATGGAGATAGTGCGGCAGCACATGCGGCAGAATCGCGCGCGCGACCGTGTGCTCGATGCCGACATGCACGGCGTGCGAGCCGGCGAGGCTCTTGCTGGAGTTCTCCTCATACTGCCGCTTCAGCTGAAGTATGCCCTTCGCGGTCTGCAAAAACTGCCTGCCGTCCGGAGTAAGCACAAGGGGGCGGCTGCGGACGAACAGCGAGGTGTCCAGCTCCTCCTCAAGCTTCGCTATCTGCTTGCTCAGCGACTGCTGCGATATGAACAGGTGCTTCGCCGCCTCTGAAAAGCTCTTCTCCTCGGCAACGGCTATAAAGCTTTTGAGTATCGTAAAATCCATTTTCATTCCCCGACCGCCGGTTTCTTACGCTCCGGCGGTCTTTTTCATCCGTTTTCGGGACGAGTATATCACTCCGCCTGTCAATAGTCAAACTCGCACCTGTGCATATTTAAGGGCGCGGAATCGCCCGAAAAACGGTATGTTTCTGCATAAATCGGCGCAAAATTCGTTAAAAATTCATCATTATTCAAAACCTCCGGTGCAGTCCTATCTCTTTTGCACAAAGCACCCCCGAAAAAGTTTGCTTTTTTAATGCAAATAGTAAATTCAGCAATTTACTATTGCAAAGTTAAACTTTTGGTTGTATTATATACGCACACAAGGGCGTAATGCAGGGCATGGGTTTCTAAATAATTATACATCTCTCCGCGCCTGAGCGACATATTACGGAGGTAAACAAAATGAAAAAATTTATTGCTATGCTGTTTGTTGTATGTATAGTCTTCTCGCTGTGCGCCTGCGGGAGCAGCGGCGGCAGCGGCGAAAGTCTGACCTTTGCTACCGGCGGTGAATCCGGCACCTATTACGCCTTCGGCAGCGTTCTGGCTCAGTACGTCTCCAACAATACCGACATCAAAATCACCGCGGTCGTCGGCAACGGCTCCCAGGCCAACGTTGAAGACCTCGACTCCGGCGCCGTGCAGCTTGGCTTCTGCCAGTCCGACGTTATGAGCTACGCCTACTCCGGCACCAACCTCTTCGCCGAGTCCGGCGCAGTCGACAGCTTCTCCGTCGCGGCGGCGCTGTACATGGAGCAGGTCCAGATCGTCACCACCAACCCCGACATCAAGACCGTTGAGGATCTCAAGGGCAAGACCGTTTCCATCGGCGCTCTCGGCTCCGGCGTTTACTTCAACGCAGTCGACGTGCTCGGCGTGTACGGCATAGACGCAGAGAAGGACATCACCCCCGTTTACCAGAGCTTCGGCGACAGCGCTGAGAGCCTGAAGGACGGCAAGATCGACGCGGCATTCATCGTCGCCGGCGCACCCACCACCGCCATCACCGACCTTGCGACCGCCAGCAGCGTCTACCTCGTCAGCATCGACGACGAGCACATGGACACCCTGCTTGCCTCCTCCCCCTACTACGCGCGCAGCACCATCTCCGCTGACACCTACGGCACTCCCGACGACATTCAGACCGTTGCCGTTGCGGCAGTCGTACTCGTCCGCGACGATGTCTCTGAGGATGCGGTCTACAAGTTCGTTTCCACCATCTTTGAAAACTCCGGCAGCATCCAGCACGGCAAGGCCGAGGAGCTGAGCGTTGAGTTCGGTTCTTCCATCACCGCCGTCCCCTACCACCCCGGCGCAGCGAAGTACTTCGCCGAGAAGGGCATTGAGGTTGCCACCAAGTAATTTAAATCCGGCAAGTTAATTTTAAAGAATCGCTGCGGCATCCGTAAGGATGCCGCAGCATGAACAATTTATATCCACGTTAAAAACACGTTAATTTTGAGAGGAGCGGATCACATGTCTATTTTCAAGAAAAATCCCGGAGGGAGCGCGGCGGAAGCTCAGGCCGAAGCCCAGCGCGAAGAAGGATCCGCTCTTGACGCAGAGACCCTGATGCGTAAGTTCGATAAGGAGTCGAACACCCGTATATGGGAGGGCACGCCCGCAATAATCGTGCGGATCATAGTGGTCGCGTTTTCGCTCTACTGCATCTGGTCTACGCTGTTCAGCGTGGCGGCGCTCGAGAAGCGGCTGACCATGTTCATGGCGCTCGTCACCATAATGGGCTACCTGACCTACCCCGCCAGCCGTCACCATGTACGCCACAATTATATTCCGTGGTACGATTTCGTGCTGATGGCCGTCGGCGCGGGCTGCTTCCTGTTCTTCTGCCTGAAGTACGACTCGCTCGTAAAGGTTCTGACCAGTGCGTCCAAAATGACCCCGACCTTCACGATAATCGGCATCGTCGGCCTGCTGTGCCTGATGGAGCTGTGCCGCCGCTGCGTCGGCATCCCGATCCTCTGCGTCGCTGGCGTGCTGCTTGTCTACACCTTCAGCACCGGCATGGGCGTCGAGCGCGTGCTCTACACCCTGTTCTACACCACCGGCGGTGTCCTCGGCACTCCCGTACAGGTCTGCGCAAAGTACATCGTTGTGTTCATCATCTTCGGCGCGTTCCTTGAGCGCACCGGCATCGCCGAGTTCTTCATCAAGCTTGCAAATTCCCTCGTCGGCGGCTTCTCCGGCGGCCCCGCCAAGGTCGCGGTCATCTCCTCCGCGCTCTGCGGCATGGTCTCCGGCTCTTCCGTCGGCAACACCGTCACCACCGGCTCCGTCACCATCCCCATGATGAAAGAGACCGGCTACAAGCCGGAATTTGCCGGTGCCGTCGAGGCTGCGGCCTCCACCGGCGGCCAGATAATGCCCCCGATCATGGGCGCCGCCGCGTTCCTGATGGCGGAGTACATGAACGTCACCTACGCCGAGGTCGCGCTGCGCGCCATTCTCCCCGCGGTGCTGTACTTCACCGGCATCTTCGTCGCCGTCCACCTTGAGGCCAAGAAGCTCGGCCTCAAGGGCATCCCGCGCAATGAGCTGCCGAAGTTTTCGAAGCTGCTCAGCAAGATATACCTCCTGTTGCCGCTGGTCGTCCTCGTCTGGCTCGTCACCACTGGCACCCGCACCATGGCCTACTCCGCCACCATCGCTATCCTCGTCGCCATCGTCGTCAGCATCATCGACCGCGACGACCCGATAACCTTCGGCCGCATCCTTGAAGCGCTCGAAGCCGGCGGCAAGGGCACCATTACCGTCGCCGTTGCCTGCTCCATGGCGGGCGTCATCTCCGGCTGCATCACCGCGACCGGCCTCGCCTCCAAGATGATCTCTGCGGTCGTTTCCATCAGCAGCAGCGTCACCGTCATCGACCCGACGATGGTCGCCCTGTTTCTGACCATGATCTGCTGCATCATCCTCGGCATGGGCGTCCCTACCACCGCAAACTACTGCATCATGGCCTCCACCTGCGCGCCGATACTCATTACAATCGGTGTCCCCAAGATCGCGGCGCACTTCTTCGTGTTCTACTTCGGCATCGTCGCCGACATCACTCCCCCCGTCGCACTGGCAGCCTACGCAGGTGCGGCCATCGCCAAGGGCAATCCGATGAAGACCGGCGTCAACGCAACCAAGCTTGCGATCGGCGCGTTCATCGTCCCGTACATCTTCTGCATGAACCCCGCGATGCTGCTCATCGATGTGTCCGCGCTGTCGATAATTCAGATCGTCATTACCTCGTTCCTCGGCATCTTCGGCGTCGCGGCCGCGATAAACGGCCATCTCCTGCGCAGGATGCACCCCATCACGCGCATAGCGGCGGCCGCAGGCGGACTTCTGATGATGGATCCCACGCTCATCACCGATATCATCGGTCTGGTGCTGCTAGGCGGCGTGTTTGCATGGCAGTATTTCAGCAGGAAGAAAGCCGCAGCCGCAGTATAAAAGGCATGAAAAAAGCTGTTTCCAAATTGGAAACAGCTTTTTTATTTTGAGGGAGAGATAATACGCAGCAAGCAAATCACTTGTCCCGCTTCATCTCCGCGAGAGCATAATTCGTGTACTCCGGATCGTTCGTGACGTCCTTGATGAGCTTGATGCAATCAGGGAAATGTATCTCCTCCCCGTCATGGCTCAACTCGATCTCAAGCACCGCACGGTCATCCCAGAAGGGGTAGACGTCGATATCGAAATACTGATTCTCATTTATAAGATAGTAGCGCTGCTTCTCCAGCGGGCGGAGCGAGGGATCGGCCAGCTTCAGCAGCTCCGTGTATTCGTCCTCGGTCAGGCGCTTCTCGTTTTCGACGATCTCGCCTCCGGCGCGGCGCTGCTCGGTCTTATAATAGATATAATGCCCGTCCAGTCCGCGGCGGCGGATATCGGTGGTGCCGTCGCCCGTCCCGCAGAGATAGGTCTGCACGATATCAACCCGTTTGCAGGCGGGCATCGACTCAAGCTGCGCAATGTCCGGATGCTCGACAAGGAACTTCAGGCGGCTGCGCTTCGGCCCCTGCTCGCCCAGAAACGCGGCGATCTCGTCTATCAGCCTCAGCAGCTTATTTTCATAGTCGGTCGAGTTATCTATGATGCGCAGGTACGGGTGCCCCGCCCACGCGGAGATCAGCCCGTCGTCCAGCCGCGCCGCCTCCTCGGCGGATTCTGTGCGCGCGCGGTTGTTGTCAAGCGTGTAGTATTTCTCCGCGCCGATTGCCGCCGTCACCATGTGGAACACCGCGTCGTAGCTGTCGCGCATGTCTATCTCGTTCATGCCGAGGATGTTCAGCACCTGCTCATACTCCTCGGGGGACATGTAGGGCTTGTTGTCGAGCGTGCCGCGGTCGCAGACGATGAGCACCTTGTCCGTGTGCATCCCGCGCGCTACGTCCTCATATACCTGCTCCTTGGCAAGCTGGAGCCGATACTGCGCGAGCTGATAATCCAGATTGCAGCCGCAGGCGTCATAGGTCACGCCGCCGCATATAAGCTCCGTGCAGGTCTCCGGAATAAAAAGCACCGTGTAGCCCTTCATGGAAAACGCGTTCTGGATCCAGCTCTGCGCCGTGGTTTTTCCCGCGCATGGGCCGCCGGTTATCACAATTTTTGTTATCTCCATCTTTCCTCCGATGCTGTGACAGTGTATATTTCTTAATGTCTCAAATTTGATTATACCTAAATCCTTGGCCTTTTACAAGCATAGGAGAATTTTTAACACATTCCCCCCCCGCGCCGCAGGCGACGCCGCGCTCTGACAAATTGTACGAATTTCAGATTTATTCCGCCATGTTTTCTCTTTATTTGTTTAAATTGCAATATTGACTTTCGGCATTCACAAGGCTACAATAGCACCATCAATTTTGAGAGTACAGTGAAAGGATATGCACCATGTTTCATTTTTCCAATGCAAAAGTGAATACTTGCTGCAATTCCTCCGTGCCCTGCACAGAGGCTGATTCCTGCTGCTCTCGTTCTCAGGAAAACACCGTTCTCGCTCTTACCATGGACGCCATAATAATGGCGTCCATTTTTGTCGTCATAATATCCATAATTATGGGCCTGCGCCTTAGCGCGCTGGTCATACTTAGCGTAATTATTATTTCCATTATTATTTCCTCGCCAGTCCCACTTGGTCTGAAGCGTCACCGCTGTTGATTTATTTCTGATACAACGAAGCGGCTTCGCCAAGTGGCGGAGCCGCTTTTTTGTATATATATTCCACGTTTTAAGGAGAATGCAAAATGAAAAAGAGATTTGTATGTATGTTCCTCGCGCTCGCAATGCTGTTTGCGCTGGCCGCTTGCGGCAACAGCAGCACCCCTGCAGCATCCGATAACAGCTCCGCCTCCGACGGCAGCTCCGACACCATAAAGCTCGGCGGCATCGGCGCCCTGACCGGCGGCTATGCAAACTACGGCCTGTCCGTCCAGCACGGCGCACAGCTCGCCGTTGACGAGATCAATGCCGCCGGCGGCGTGAACGGCAAGCAGCTTGAGCTGAACTTCCAGGATTCCCAGGGCGATCCCGAAAGCGCCGTCAGCGCTTACGGCAAGCTGATGGACTGGGGCATGGACGTTTCTCTGGGCTGCGTTATGTCCGGTGAAACCGCGTCCGTCGTCGCAGCCGCCAAGGAAGACGACGTCCTGCTTCTCACTCCCTCCGGCTCCTCCGACTCCTGCCTCAGCGGCAACGACAAGGCCTTCCGCATCTGCTTCTATGATTCCTACCAGGGCACCGCAGCCGCCAACTACCTGAGCGAGAAGAACCTGGCCACCGAAGTTGGTGTCCTGTACCAGAGCGACAGCGACTACTCCACCGGCCTGTACAGCTCCTTCGTCGCCGAGTGCGCTGATCTCGGCATCAACATCGTCGAGACCCAGACCTTCACCGCCTCCACCAGCACCGACTTCTCCACTCAGGTCAACGCACTTGTCGATTCCGGCGTCAAGGTCGTGTTCATCCCCTTCTACGCTGAAGAAGCTTCCACCTTCCTGACTCAGGCCAAGGGCAAGTTCGCCGATGACGTTTACTTCTTCGGCGCCGACGGTCTTGACGGCATCCTCGGCAAGGTCGAGCAGGATGTCACCATCGCAAACAATGTTCTGATGCTCACCCCCTTCGCAGCTGACTCCACCGAAGAGAACGTCCAGTCCTTCGTCAAGGCTTACGAGGCTGCCTACGGCGCAACTCCCGACCAGTTCGCAGCTGACGCATACGACGCAGTGTACGTCATCAAGGCCGCAGTCGAGAAGGCCGGCAGCACCTCCGGCGCAGCTCTCGCGGCAGTTATGCCTGAGCTTGAAGTCACCGGCGTAACCGGCACCATGACCTGGGACGCCGACGGCAACACCAACAAGAACGCCAGCGCCATCCTCTACTTTGACGGCGTGGGCAGCGTCTTCGGTAACTGATAAAATCCGCTACATCTCATCCTCCATATAATATATTCCCCAACTCCGGCGAGGCCGGAAAACAAGCCCCTATGTCCTCCGGGTATCCGCCCGGAGGATGGGCGCTGTAAAGGAAGACCGATATGACTCATTTTATTCAAACTCTGATAAGCGGCCTGAGCCTGGGCAGCATATACGCGCTCATCGCGCTGGGCTATACAATGGTGTACGGCATCGCCAAAATGCTTAACTTCGCGCACGGCGACATCATCATGATTGGCGCGTACGCGGGCATAGTTACTGTCAATCAGCTTGGCCTGCCTCCGATAGTCGCGGTCATCGTCAGCGTCGTGATCTGCGCGGGGCTTGGTATGCTGATCGAATTTCTGGCCTATAAGCCTCTGCGTCAGGCGCCGCCGCTGAGCGTGCTCATCACCGCCATCGGCGTCAGCTACCTGCTGCAGAACCTCGCCCTGATAATCTTCGGCTCCCAGCAGAAGGCCTACCCCAGCCTCATCGAGCTCTCCAGCTTCACTATCGGAGGGGTCACGGTGGACGGCATCTCCGTCCTGACCCTGCTGATGACGGCGCTGATCATGGTAGTGCTTAGCTTCTTCATCAACAAGACCAAGCTCGGCAAGGCGATGCGCGCCGTGTCGGAGGACAAGAACGCCGCGTCCCTCATGGGCATCAGCGTCAACCGCACCATCACCCTCACCTTCGCCATCGGCTCCGCGCTCGCGGCCTTCGCAAGCATTTTCTACGGCATGTCCTATGTCTACATCAAGCCCACCACCGGCGCGATGCCCGGCATCAAGGCCTTCACGGCCGCAGTTTTCGGCGGCATCGGCTCAATCCCCGGCGCAATGCTCGGCGGCATCCTGCTCGGCATGATCGAGCAGTTCTCAAAGACCTATATCTCCACGCTCTGGGCCGACGCCATTGTGTTCGGCGTTCTGGTTCTGGTGCTGGTCGTCAAGCCCACCGGCCTGCTGGGCAAAAATATTAACGAGAAGGTGTAACGATGAAGAAAAAAGTTAAGCTCAATCATGACGTCGTCACCTTCGCGCTCGTCGTCCTGCTCTATGCCGTTGTCGCGTTTCTGCTTTACAGCGGCAGTCTCACTCGCCAGATAGCCAATATGCTCATCCCGATCTCGGTGTACATTGTCCTCGCGGTGTCGCTGAACCTTGTCGTCGGCCTGCTGGGCGAGCTGTCCCTCGGCCACGGCGGCTTTCTGTCGGTCGGCCTGTTCTCCGGCTGTCTGGTCGCTATCGCGCTGTCTGCCACGTCGCTGCCGCTCTTCGTTCGCCTGCCGCTGTCGATGATTGTCGGCGGTCTCGTCGCAATGGTGTTCGGCTTCATCGTCGGCCTTCCCGCGCTGCGCCTCAAGGGCGATTATCTTGCGATCGTTACTCTGGCCTGCGGCGAGATCATCAAGAATATCATCACGAACCTTGACATCACTGGCGGCGCGCTCGGCCTCAACACCGGCGCGATCTACTCCAACGCCAAAACGCTGCTCCCCTACGCGGCAGTGCTGGTGCTGCTGACGGTGCTGGTCATGATGAACCTCAAGCGCTCGAAGCACGGCCGCGCCATCATGGCCATCCGCGACAACCGCATCGCGGCGGAGTCCATCGGCATCAACGTCACCTACTTCAAGCTCGCAGTGTTCATGCTCTCGGCCTTCTTCGCCGGAGCCGCCGGAACCCTCTACGGTCACTTCTTTGCAAACGTCAAGGCCGCGTCCTTCGACTATAACATGTCCATCGAAATTCTTGTCATCGTCGTCCTCGGCGGCATGGGCAGCGTCCCCGGCTCCATCATCGCGGCGATAGTGCTCCAGCTTCTACCGGAGCTTATGCGCGAGTTTGCCGATTACCGCATGCTGCTCTACGCGATAGTCCTCATCCTCGTCATGCTGGCCACCAACGACCCGCGTATGCGCGAATTCTTTGAGCGGCTGCGCCCGTCAAACCTCGTGAGAAAGCTTGCCGCAAAGAACAAAAAGGAGGCGCAGACAGATGACTAACAAGACCAAACTCGTCACCGTCACGCCGCGCGTCGCCATGCTCACCGAGCGCGACGTCGGCAAGACTCCCGTGCTCGAATGCATCGACCTCGGCATCAGCTTCGGCGGCCTGAAGGCGGTCGACAACTTCAATATAACCATCGGCCGCACCGAGATTGCCGGCCTTATCGGGCCGAACGGTGCCGGTAAAACCACCGTTTTCAACCTGCTCACCAGCGTGTACCAGCCCACCCACGGCACCATCCTGCTCGACGGCAAGGACATCCACGGCATGAGCACCGCGCAGATAAACCACGCCGGTATCGCGCGCACCTTCCAGAACATCCGTCTGTTCTCCAACCTCACCGTTGAGGAGAACATCACGGTCGCGATGGGGCCGCAGATCAAATACGGCCTTGCGAGCAGCATCCTGCACCTGCCCCCATACCGTTGGGAGGAGCGCGTCGCGCACGAGCGCGCGATGGAGCTGCTAAGCATCTTCCACATGGAGGACATGGCAAACGCGCAGGCTGGCAGCCTGCCCTACGGCGCGCAGCGCCGCCTTGAGATTCTCCGCGCGCTGGCGACAAACCCCAGTCTGCTGCTGCTCGACGAGCCTGCCGCTGGCATGAACCCCTCCGAGACCGCGGAGCTGACCGACAACATCCTCGCCATCCGCGACACCTTCAAGATCGCGGTTCTGCTCATCGAGCACGACATGAACCTTGTCATGAACATCTGCGAAGGCATCGCGGTGCTCAACTTCGGCAAGCTCATCGCCAAGGGCAGCGCGGAGGACATCCAGAACAATCCCGAGGTCATCGAAGCCTACCTCGGCCGGAAGAAGGAGGCGTGAACATGGGAGTAATGCTTAAAGTAAACGATCTGCACGTCTATTACGGCAGCATCCACGCCGTCAAGGGTGTGTCCTTCGAGGTAAACGAGGGCGAGGTCGTCACGCTCATCGGCGCAAACGGCGCCGGTAAGTCCACCGTTCTGAACACCGTCTCCGGTCTGCTGCATCCCCGCGCTGGCAGCATCGAATTTGAGGGCACAGATCTCAAGGGCGTGCCCCCGCACAAGATCCTCTCCAGAGGTCTTGCGCAGGTTCCGGAAGGGCGGCACGTATTTTTGCAGATGACCGTTGAGGAGAACCTGGAGATGGGCGCATACACGCAGCAGAAATCCGGTATCGCCGACGGCATAGCCGATGTCTACCGCCGCTTCCCCCGTCTGGAGGAGCGCCGCAAGCAGACCGCCGGTACTCTCTCCGGCGGTGAGCAGCAGATGCTGGCCATGGGACGCGCGCTCATGTCGAAGCCGAAGCTGCTGATGCTGGATGAGCCGTCGATGGGTCTTGCGCCCATTCTCGTCGAGCAGATATTCGACATCATCCGCGAACTGCACGCCGCGGGCACGACCATTCTTCTCGTCGAGCAGAACGCGAACGCCGCGCTGAGCGTAGCAAACCGCGCCTATGTCCTCGAAACCGGCAGAATCGTCCTCTCCGGCACCGGCGACGAGCTGATGCACAGCGAGCAGGTTCAGAAAGCCTACCTCGGCGGCTGAATTATATATTATATAATAGAAGCGATTCCGGTTTCCGGAATCGCTTTTTGCATACCGCCGTTTGAACTATTGCGATAACACGCATAATGTGCTATAATATAAAGATATCCGGAGGCCGCGTTTCTGGCGGTTTCCAATCTGCAAAGGATCGATACATCTATGGAGCTGCACGCAAAAACGGTACGCTCACAACTTAACTTTTTCAAACCCTTCGTCGCAAACTGCTCTCTTGAAGTCACCCGCAAGGGGCAGGACAAGCTCGGCGAGCTCATGACCGCGCTCCACAAGCACGAGGTCATGGTCAAAGAGCACGATTTCGGTCGCTTTCAGGGCGCATGGATCATGCCCAAGGATGAGCGGCGCAACGGCGTTGTTCTGTACCTGCACGGCGGCGGCTACACCTGCGGCAGTCTCGAATACGCCAAGGGCTTCGGCGCGACGCTCGCATCTGAGGCCGGAGTGCGCGTATTCTGCGCGGCTTACCGGCTTGCGCCCGAAAACCGCTACCCCGCGGCGCTGGACGATGCGCTTGAAAGCTACAACTACCTCCTGCGGAAAGGCTATTCCACAAAGCAGATCATGCTCTGCGGCGAGAGCGCGGGCGGCGGACTCATCTTCGCGCTGTGCCTGAAGCTCAAGCAGTTGGGGCAGGCGCTGCCCTGCGGGCTTATCGGCATCTCGCCGTGGACGGATCTCACCGGCTCCGGCGACTCCTACGAGACGAACAAGGACGTCGACCCCTCGATGACGCAGGAGCTGCTGCAATTCTACGCCCAGTGCTACACCGACGACGCTGCGGATCCGCTCTGTTCCCCGCTCTTCGGCGACCTCACCGGTCTGCCTCCGTCGCTGCTGTTCGTCGGCGGTGACGAGATAATGCTGGACGACACACGGCTGCTTTACGAAAAGCTGACCGCCGCCGGCTGCAAGAGCCGCATGATCGTTGCGCCGGAGCGCTGGCACGCCTACGTGCTCTACTGTCTGAGCGAGAACATGCCCTCGGACTTCGAGGCGATAAACAAGTTCATGGATCGCGTTCTGTCTCCGGCGCGCAGCCTTCGCTGGATGCGTCTTGACAACGCAGCAAAAATATACCCCGCAGCGAAGCGCCGCAACTGGGTCAACTTCTTCCGTCTCTCGGCAGAGCTTTCGGAGCCGGTCGATATTCCGGTGCTGCGTGCCGCGCTGGACGTGACGGTGCGCCGCTTCCCGTCGATAGCCGTGCGCCTGCAGCCCGGCGTATTCTGGTACTACCTTGAGCAGCTGCCCAAAGCGCCGGAGATTCAGGCCGAGCGCAGCTGCCCGCTGGCGCATGCGCCCTTCGGCAAGGTGCGCGAATGCGCGCTGCGTGTGCTGGTATACAACGAGCGTAACCGCGTCGCGGTCGAATTCTTCCACGCAGTGACAGACGGCAACGGCGGCATGACATTCTTCAAGACCCTGCTCGCCGAATATATCAGCCAGAAATACGGCGTCGCCGTGCCCACGGAGCATGGCGTGCTCGGCAGGCTGGAGGAGCCGGACGAGGAGGAGCTGGAGGACAGCTTCCTCCGCTACGCCGGAGACGTGAAGGCCAGCCGCAAGGAAGCCACGGCCTACCACCTCACCGGAACGCCCGAACCAGACGGCTTCAAGAACCTCATCACCATGATCGCACCCTCGGACGATGTGCGCGCCGCCGCGAAGCGGCACGGCGTGACCGTGACGGAGCTGCTCTGCGCGGCGATGATGCAGGCCATAAACGAGCTTCAGGCCGAGCGCGTACCACAGCGCCGCCTGCGCAAGCCCGTCAAAGTCCTGCTCCCCGTTAACCTGCGCCGCATGTTTCCAAGCAAGACCCTGCGCAACTTCGTCTCGTACATCACGCCGGAGATCGACCCCTGCATGGGTGATTACAGCTTCGACGAGATATGCTCCATCGTGCACCACCGCATGGGGCTTGAAAATAACCCCCAGTCGATGCGCGCAAAATTCGCCGCGAACGTCGCCAGCGAGAAATCCCCTTTCCTGAAGGTCGTGCCGCTGTTCGTCAAAAACATCGTGATGAAAGCCGTGTTCGACAGGGTGGGCGAGTGCAAATCCTGCCTCTGCCTCTCGAACCTCGGCAACGTCCAGCTTCCGGAGGTCATGGCGCAGTATGTCTCGCGGCTGGATTTCATAATCGGCGTACAGGCCAAGGCGCCGCACAACTGCGGCGTGGTCTCGTGGAACGGGACGATGTATATCAACTGCATCCGCAACATCCGCGAAGCGGAGCTTGAGATGCGGTTTTATCAGGTGCTGAAGTCGCTGGGTATCCACATCAAGGTGGAGAGCAACATGCGTTAATAACCGTCTGCGGTAATTTGGAGGATTCTTATGTATTGTATAAAATGTGGCGTTGAGCTTGCGGACAGCGAAAAGGTCTGCCCTCTATGCGGCACGCGGGTGTTTCACCCCGACCTGCCGCGCAGCGAGAGCGAAGCTCCCTTTCCGGCCGACAACCGCGTGCTGCCGGAGGACGTGAACCGCTCCGGTGTGCTGTTCATTCTCACGGCGCTGACACTGCTCCCCGCCGTGCTGTGCATCGTGTGCGACTGGCGCATCAACGGCTCCATCGTGTGGTCGGGCTATGCCGCGGGCGGTGTCGCCCTGCTGTATATCACCGTTGTGCTGCCGCTGTGGTTCCGGCACCCGAACCCCGCGATCTTCGTTCCGGTCGATTTCGCCGCGATAGCGCTGTTCCTGCTGTACATCAACTTCGCTGTCGGCGGGCACTGGTTCTTGTCCTTCGCCTTCCCCGTCACCGGGGCGATTGCGCTGCTCGTCACCGCGGTCGTCACGCTCATGCGCTACGTCCCCGGCGGTGCGCTGTATATCTTCGGCGGCGCGCTCATCCTCACCGGCGGGCTGAACGTACTTATAGAGTTCCTGCTGCACATCACTTTCGGCATCGAGGGCATGTTCGTCTGGTCGATCTACCCGCTGACGGTCTGCGTTCTGCTCGGCGTGATGCTGCTGGTCGTCGCGGTATGCAAGCCGCTGCGCCGCTCGCTGCACAGGAAATTCTTCCTGTAATTTATCAGATAACGACAAAAGCGCTGTCAAAAAGTCCTGTCCGGACTTTTTGACAGCGCTGAAATTATTTTGCCGTTAACGCTTAAAGCCGATTACCACTCAAGGTTCTTCTCGTTTTCCTTGCTGAAAACGTGCGCGACGTTGCCGTCGAAGCTGAAGTGCACGGTGTCGCCCATGGCGTAGTGACCCTTCATGTCGATGGTCGGGACGATGATGATAACGTCCTTGCCCTCGGCGGAAACGTGCAGATGCACGGAGGAGCCCATCATCTCGGACACGTCTACCTTCGCGGCTATGCCGGTCTCGCCGATGGTCGTATGCTCGGGACGAACACCGAGAGTGACCTCCTGAGACTGAACGTCCTTTGCGAGCAGGCGCGCTTCCTTCTCAGCGTCAAGCTCAACTCTGTATCCGCCAAGCTCGACGAAGAACTTCTCGCCTTCGCGGACAAGCTTTGCATCGAAGAAGTTCATCTGAGGGGTGCCGATGAAGCCTGCGACGAAGAGGTTGCGCGGGTTGTTGAAGACCTCCTGCGGGGTGCCGATCTGCTGGATGTAGCCGTCACGCATGATGACGATACGGTCGCCCAGCGTCATGGCCTCGGTCTGGTCATGGGTGACGTAAATGAAGGTGGTGTCGATACGTTCGCGCAGCTTGATGATCTCGGCGCGCATCTGGTTACGCAGCTTTGCGTCGAGGTTGGAGAGCGGCTCGTCCATGAGGAAGACCGCCGGATCGCGCACGATGGCGCGGCCGATGGCGACACGCTGACGCTGGCCGCCGGACAGAGCCTTGGGCTTACGGTCGAGATACTGGGTAATGTCCAGGATCTCCGCGGCCTCACGGACCTTCTTATCTATAACGTCCTTCTTCTCCTTGCGCAGCTTCAGAGAGAAGGCCATATTTTCATACACGGTCATGTGCGGGTAAAGGGCGTAATTCTGGAAAACCATTGCGATATCGCGATCCTTGGGGGCGACGTCGTTCATGAGCTTGCCGTCGATATACAGCTCGCCCTCAGTAATCTCTTCCAGACCTGCGACCATGCGCAGCGTGGTGGACTTACCGCAGCCGGAGGGGCCGACCAGAACGATGAATTCCTTATCGGCTATCTCAAGGTTGAACTCCTGCACCGCGACAACGCCCTGCTCGGTTATCTGAAGGTTGGCCTTCTTCTCCTCGGACTCATCCTTTTTTTTCTTTTTCTTCTTACCCTCGCCGCTGATGAACGGGTAAATCTTTTTCACGTTTTTAAGAACTACAGTTGCCATACTGCCGACTCCGGCTGCCGGGCCTCCGCCCTGACCGCCTCGCGGGGGCATCGCCTCCCGCATTACGACAGGTCTCCACACTGCCGCACCCTGAGTCTCAGGGAAATTGATATTCCTCCTTGTTAATGCTGTACGGGGCTGAGTCATGGAGAGCCGCGCACGCAGTCAGATTAGGCCTGCAGCGATGATACTGTCAAGCCATATATATTATACAGATTATTATCTGGTATTGCAAGCCAATATTCACCGTCCAAAATTGTGCAAATTGCTGTGCTTCCTTGAAATTTCGGATGCATTGTGCTATACTGATAATATGATAATTATACCCGTTCGCGGGCAGGAGGAGACACATATGGCATCCCATGAAAACCAGCCGCGCAGGCAGAACAGCCATGCGGCAAGAGTAAAGGAGAGAGAATCCCATGTAAGGCGCCCTCGGAAAAAGAGCAAGGCGCCCCTCATCGTGGGTCTTATACTGGCGATTTTTGTGCTGGCGGCGGTGATAGCGCTGCTCTGGATCGAATCCAACTGCGTGCTCGTCGGCGGCAAGCTCTACCGACAGGGCGACACGATTGACCTGCGCGGCGGCGAGGTCAGCATTGCGGAATACGATGAGCTGCGCGCCCGCTTCCCTGACAGCGTGATCCTCTGGAACGTGCCGATAGGCAGCCGCAGCTTTGACAGCAGCTCCACCTCCGTCAGCGTTGACAATTACAGTGAGGCCGAGATAGACAGCTTCCGCTATCTGCCGCAGCTCAAGACCATCGACGCGTCGGACGCCGACTGCTATGACGTTATAATGAAAACCATCGACGCCTACCCGAACTGCACCGTCAAATATCAGGTGAAGCTGGGCGGCTCGGCCTACGCGGGCGACACAGCGCAGCTCGTGCTCGATTCTCCGGCAGCGCTCAGCGAGCTGGAAGCGCGCCTGCAATATTTCCCGCAGCTTGAAAGCGTCGATCTCCGCGCCGCCGGACTCGGCGACGACGAGGAAGACGCGCTGATAGACGCGTTCCCCGACATAAGCTTCCTCCGCGAGGTGGAGCTTGCGGGCAAGAGCTTTGACACCTCCGCCGCGGAGCTTGACCTGAGCGGCACGGATATCGACGTCCAGACGCTTGTTGCCGCCGCGCCGCGCTTCACCGGCACAGAGACCGTGGAGCTGGGCAGCCGCGAGCTGTCGTTTGACGACATCGAGGCCGTCCGTGATGCATTCGGCGGAGCCGCCGTGCACTGCAAGCTGCGCGTTTACGGCACGCAGGTTGATTCTTTCGCGGAGGAACTGAACTATAACGGCCAGTACCTCGGCGACACCGGCGACGCCGAACGAGCCGCATCCGTCATGCCGTACCTCCGGAAGCTGTACATGGATAACTGCGGACTCTCCGACGAGGTGCTGGGCGCGCTCGACGACAAGTTTGAGAACCTGCGCGTCGTGTGGACGGTGTACATAAAGGGCTTCCCCTGCAAGACCGACGCCGACAATTTCTGCGTCTCCAAGTACAGCAGCAGCTACGGCCCGCTGGGCGACGATCTGATCGACCCGATAAAATACTGCAAGGACATGGTCACGCTGGATCTCGGCCACATGGACTACACGAATCTGAACTTCGTGAAGAATATGAAGCACCTCAAGTATCTCATCTGCGGCGACACAAAAGTGACAGATATCAGCGCGCTGGCCGACCTTGAGGAGATATATTTCATTGAAATGTTCCTCACGCCCTGCTCCGATTTCTCCGTGCTGGCAAACTGCAAGTCCCTGAGGCATCTCAACATATGCTATTGTCCGGTCGCGGACTACACGCAGCTCAAGGAACTGAGCTTCCTTGACAGGCTGTGGGTCAAGCGCTGCGGTCTGACTGACGAGCAGATCGCCGAGATCCAGGAGGCCTGCCCCAACACCTGGATAATGGTCGATAACGGCGACCCGTCCTCCGTCTGCTACGATTGGCGCTGCGACGACAGCTACTTCGATATGCGCGATAACCTCGGCATGTTCTACATGGTCGCCAAGCCCGCGGCATAATATAATGTGTAATAAAATCGCATGGTGAGATCACCATGCGATTTTGTTATCGCTGAACGGGAATTGATGCACCATCCCCTCGGCTTCCTCTGACGAGGGAGCTGTCGGCATCAGCCGACTGAGGGAGAGAAAATCTCGTGCTTTACGCCGCATGAAAAATCGGCGCGCTAATCAAAAGCCCTCCTGTCATTGCGAGGAGCGCAGCGACGCGGCAATCCGTTCTTCTCATGTCGGCACACCGTTATCGTCCGGTGTGCGGGGATGACAAGGTGTTTTTACATTACTGTGTCTTTTCTCTAATGGCACTCTCTATCAATTGGCGACCCCTCAGTCGCTAACGCGACAGCTCCCCTAGCAGGGGCGCCAAAGGGGGTACGGCGAAGCGGCGGCTCACGTAAAATCCCCAATAAAAAAGCAGACGGTATAAACCGTCTGCTTTTCATTTCAATATGTATCAGCAATCAGGGCTTGGGGACAAAGCCGCCAAGGAAGTTGCCGATCTCGCCAGCCAGTTCGAAGGTGCCGTCGATAATCTGATGATCGTTGTGGTGCTTGCTGCCGTCAACAATGTCCTTGATGGCGCCGGCGATGCCGCTGCCATTGGAGCCGTTCTGGCCGCCGTTGCCGCCATTATTGCCGTTATTGCCATTGTTGCCGTTGTTGCCGTCCTGACCATTGTTTCCGGAGTTGCCGCCGTTATTACCGGAACCACCGTTGTTGCCGCCGTTTCCGTTATTGCCGGAGCCGCCGTTGTTGCCGTTGGAACCGTTATTGCCGGAACCGCCGTTGTTGCCGCTGCCGCCATTGTACTTACCGGAGTTGCCGCCGGTGCTTCCGGTCTTGCTGCCAGTGTTGGTGGTGTCAGCATCGAGGTCGAGGTCATCGGCGAGATCTTCCATCTCTTCGTCTTCGTCAAGATCCTTGTCCTTGAGGCTGAAGTTGCCGCAGGAAGCAAGAACGATGACCAGAGCTACGACGAGAACGCCGACGATAAGCAGAGTCCAATACTTCTTCTTCATGATATCTCCCCTAAAAATTTTTTTATGCCCTCCTATACAGGCATAATTTACCGATACCAATTTACCACCAATTAGGCGGCAAGTCAAGATACATATTACAAAAAAGTTTGGTTTTGTAATTATTAATTTGTATTTGTCTTAATTTCAAAAATGACTATCCCCGTCTGCCGCGCATCTCGCGGCGGCGTCTGTTGATGTAGCGCTCAAAATCGCCGTTGTCGATAAACTCCGCCAGCACAAGCTGCTCGAACACCGGCACCGTGCAGGAATAGAAGTCCAGCCGCGCGGCGTACTCGCGCATCAGCGGCGCAGGCAGCAGCATATATCCCATGCGCATCGAGGGTGCAAAGGTCTTGCTGAAGGTATTTATATAGATGACACGCTCCGGCGCGACGGAAAATATCGTCTCGACCTGCTTCGCGGCGGCGGAGAACTCCGAGTCGTAATCATCCTCAATAATATATGCGCCGCGCTCCTCCGCCCATGCAGCATATTCATGCCGCTTTGAGGCGGATGCGGTCACGCCGCTCGGAAAGCTGTGATACGGCGTGACGTGCAGCGCACCGGCGGCACAGCCGAAGAGCGCATCACTGCGGATGCCGTCCGCGCCCATCTTCAGCATGACGCAGTCCGCGCCGTTGGCCTCGTAAACCAGCCGTATCTTCTCATACGACGGATCCTCCAGCGCGAACACGCAGCCGCGGCCGAGAAGCTGCACGACGAGCCCGTAGAGATATTCCGCGCCGGAGCCGACGATTATCTGCTCCGGGTCGGCGATTATGCCGCGGCTCCGCGCGAGGTAGGCCGCGATCGCCTGGCGAAGCTCCGTGCAGCCGCGGTTCGGCGCGCGGGAGAGAATGCGCTCGCCGCTGTCGCTCAGGACGCGGCGCATCGTACGCGCAAGCACGGAAAACGGGAAATCCCGCGGTGCGTCCGCCCGCTGCTCCTGCGGCGCGGTGCGCGGCAGCGCCGGGGCGGAACCGCCGAAGCACACATAGTACCCGCTGCGCTGTCGGCTCTGGATATAGCCTTCCTCTTCAAGCAGCTCATACGCGTGCTCGACCGTTATCACGCTCACGCCGAGCTCCGCCGCGGCGAAGCGCTTTGAGGGCAGCTTCGCCCCGTCCTTGAGCCGCCCCGCCACGATATCGTCGCGGAGCTGGCGGTATATCTGAATGTATGCGCTCTGCCCGGAGGCTCTGTTGACTGTGTATTTCATGATCTGGTCTTATAAAATTCTCCTTAACTGGCAATATTAATAATACCAATCTGATATTATAATAGGCCACATCAAAAGTCAAGGGTGATAAATATGAAATCCAAGCAAATAAAAGTCATGGCCGTGACGGCTATCCTCATGGCCTTCAACATCGTGCTCAGCTCCTTCGGCGTTCCGGTTCCGGGCGGGCACATGTACCTCAACGACGTCATCATCTGCACCGCCGCCATCCTTCTCAATCCCTTCGGCGCGTTCATGGTGGGCGGCGTCGGCGCGTTCATCGGCGACCTGCTGTTTTACCCGACGCCGATGTTCGTCTCTCTCGTGACCCACGGGCTTCAGGCTGTTGTGATATCGCTTGCGACGCGCCGTCTCGGCAAGGATCGCCCCTCCGGCTCCGCCATCGGCGTGACCATCGGCGCGGTTATCATGGTCGTCGGTTACTCCCTCGGTCGCGCATTCATTTACAGCACGCCCGAATATGCGCTGCTGAAGCTGCCCTTCCAGATCGCACAGGCGGTCGTCGGCGCGGTGGTCGGCTGGCTGCTCTGCTGGAAGTGCAAGATCGCAGAGCTGTACGAGAAGCGCTTCGGAATAATGAGCTGAACTAAAAAACAGGCTTCGCAGTTTAACGCTGCGAAGCCTGTTTTGTTATATCGCGTATTGGCTCGTGTACAGATCGTAGTAGAAGCCGCGGCGGGCGAGAAGCTCCTCGTGCCGTCCGGTCTCGACTATCTGTCCGTCGCGCAGGACGAGGATGAGGTCGGAGTCCACTATGGTGGAGAGCCGGTGCGCGATGACAAAGCATGTGCGGCCGCGCATGAGCTTATCCATCGCTTTCTGGATAAGTATCTCGGTACGCGTATCGACGTTCGAGGTCGCCTCGTCGAGTATCAGCAGCCGGCGATCCGCCAGCAGCGCGCGGGCGATGGTCAGCAGCTGCTTCTGTCCGCCGGAGATGCTGGCCGAATCCTCACTGACAACGGTGTCATAGCCCTGCGGCAGAGTGCGGATGAAGTGATCGCAGTAGGCTTCGTCGCAGGCGGCGATTATCTCCTCCCGCGTTGCGTCCGGACGGCCGTAGGCGACGTTGCCGGCTACGGTGCCGCTGAAGAGCCATGTGTCCTGAAGCACCATGCCGAACAGCGCGCGGACATCGTCGCGCGAAGTCTCGGAAATGTCGTAGCCGTCGATGCTTATGCGGCCGCTGTCGATATCGTAAAACCGCATGAGCAGGTTGACTATCGTGGTCTTGCCCGCGCCGGTGGGGCCGACGATGGCGATCTTCTGCCCGCGCTTTACGTCGATATTGAGATCGCGTATGAGCGGAGTGCCCTTGCTGTACGAGAAGCTGACGTCCTCAAATTTCACGTCGCCCTTGACGTCGGCGGGGATGTGGCCGCTCTGCTGCGGCTCCTCCTCGGCGTCCAGCATGTCGAACACTCGCTTCGACGCGGCCTTGGTGCGCTGGAGATTGCTCATGCCGTCGGCTATCTGCTCCAGCGGCGAGGAAAACTGCCGCGCAAACAGCACCACCGTCACGACAACGCCGATGCTCACGCCGCTTTCGACGATGAGCACACCGCCGAGGACGCAGATTATGATGTACGCAAGCGCGTTTGAAAACGCGATGCAGGGTCTTACCAGCGAGCCGAAGAAGTTTGCCTTCGCCTCCGACTTTTTCCGCTCCTCACAGATGTCGTGGTGCGTGTCGATGGTCGCCTGCTCGTAGTTATAGGCCTTGGTGGTCTGGTAATTCGTGAAGCTCTCCTCGACATGGGCGAAGCGCTGCCCGCCGACGGCAAACATTCTTTCGAAATGCTTACCGCTCAGGTTCGATATCTTTATCGACAGCAGCACCGACACCGGCATGAACAGTATCACGACCAGCGCCAGCCTCCAGTCCTCAAGCAGCATCATCACGGCGATGGCGATTATCTGCAAAAAGCCGACCATCAGCGTGTCGATAATACTGTGGATGGAGTTGCCCATCGTCGAGACGTCCTCGGTCATGCGGTCGAGTATCTGGCCGACGGGAGTTCTGTCCACGAAGCTTACGGGGAGCCGGCTTATCTTGGCAGAGAGCTTGATGCGCAGGGCGCAGGTGAAATAGCGGCTGACGACGTTATTGAGCAGCAGCATTTTCATCCAGCTCATCAGGCCCTGCAGCAGGTACACCCCCGCCAGCGCAAGGCATCCGCCCGTGAGCGCCGCGGTCAGGCTCGCTCCGGTGAAGCTGCCCGCCCAGTAATCGTACAGTTGCTGGACGCAGTCGCCCAGCAGCTGCGGCGCGGCGACGGCGCAGGCGATTATGCCAAGGCTTATCAGGCATGCCAGCGCCAGCCATTTATATATCGGCTTTGCCTCCTGCACCAGTCTCAGCAGCACGGCGCGGTCACTGCGGCGCCGCTCGCGGGAGGCGGCTCTATCCTTTTTGGTCTTCATTTCGCCTCACCTCCGGTCTGGGAGACGTAGATCTCCCGGTAGATGCGGCAGCGCTCAAGCAGCTCTTCATGCCGTCCGGCATCGACCAGCCGCCCGCCGTCCATGACGAAAATGCAGTCGCTGCTCATTGCGGAGCTGATGCGCTGTGTGATGACGATCTGCGTCCGCCCCTGTATCTTTTCGCCCAGCCGTGCGCGTAGACGCGCCTCGGTCATGAAGTCGAGAGCGGAAAAGCTGTCGTCAAAGATAAAGATCGGGGCGTTTTTCAGTATCGCGCGGGCGATGCATATGCGCTGCTTCTGCCCGCCGGAGAGATTCTTGCCGGACTGCTCGAGCATATGCTCCAGCCCGTCGGGCAGGCTGTCCACATAGTCGGCCATCTGCGCGATGCCGACGGCCTCCTCTATCTCCGCCTCGCTCGCGCCGGGGCGGCCCATCTCGATATTCCGGCGGATGCTGCCGGAATATATCGCGGGGCGCTGGAGCACGCAGCTCATATTGTCGCGGATGGTCTTGCGGTTTATCGTGGCGGCGTCGCGCCCATCGAAGTAAATCTTACCCGACGTCGGCAGGCGGAAGCTCATCAGCAGCTGCACCAGAGTGGATTTGCCGCTGCCCGTGCCGCCGATGACGGCGACCTTTTCGCCGGCACGGATATGTAGCGAGACATCCTCCACCGCGGGGACGCTGGCCCCGTCGTAGCAGAAGCTGACATGCTTAAACTCTATATCGCCCTTCAGCTCCAGCGCCTCTTCGGGGTTGGGGTCGGCGATGCCCTCGGAGTCGAGCACCACGCCGATGCGGCCGGCGGCGACCTTTGCGTGGGGCAGCATGACTATCATGAACGCCGCCATCACGACGCCGTTCATCGTCAGTGCGACATACTGGACTATCGCAAAGATGTCGCCGCCGCTGACGCCGCTCAGGCCGTTTTCCATGCGCCAGCCGCCTATCCACACAATAAGCACCGCCGCCATATTCATCAGCGCAATGGTCAGCGGCGAGACGAGTCCCATGCTGACGTTCGCGTGGATGATGTTATCGGCCATGACATGCGTGGCCTCGTCGATGCGCTTGTGCTCGCGCGGCTCGCTGTTGAAGGCGCGGATAACGCGGATGCCGTGCAGGCGTTCGCGGACAATGTCGTTCTGCTTGTCGACGTAGCTGTCGGAGATGACCCACAGCGGCTCGATCTTTCTGCCGATCACGGTGACGATGACGAACACGACCGGCACGAACACCAGCATGATCAGCGCGAGCACCGTGTCCTTGCGCATGGCCAGCAGCACGCCGCCGAGAAACAGCACCGGTATCGTCACGACGCTGCCGGAGAGCATCGACGCGACCCATGACAGGCCGCCGATATCATGCGTTGCGCGGCTGAGCAGCGCGGAGGTGCCGATGGAGCTGAACTCCTCGAAGCTCATGTTGTTGACGCGGTTGAACACCGTCTCGCGCAGATCGGTACAGAAGCCCGCGACGACCTGTGCGCTGAGGTACGCGCCGCCCAGCACCGTACCGAGGCTTATGAGCGCGACGATCAGCATACGCCCGCAGCAGCGGAGTATGTACGAAAGGTCGGCAAGATAGACGCCCTTGTCGAGTATGTCGCTCATGATGGTGGGTAGGAGCAGTTCGCACAGCGTGGACGCCGCGCTCAGCAGCACCGCCAGCAGGAGCTGCGCCCTGTACGGCTTCAAAAACGGAATGATTTTCTTCATAAATTCTTTTATGTCCCATTAGCTTCAGGCTCAGTGCGCAAAAATGCCCGGAAGACGATGCTCCCGGGCAATGTCCGCAAAAATGTGCAGGGCAAATTACGCACAGAGCCGCCCGGATTCGGTATTCTTGTTCAGCTTTCCTGCAGACTTGATGCTCATCTTGGCGACTCCTTTCTATAATAATATATAAATTGCTTTATCGCTTTATTAGATTAACACACTGGGTATATATTGTCAAACATTTTATACTTATTTTCTTCCACTATTGGTTGACACCGGCAGCCCCGCGTCCTCGAAGGTCGCGTATACCTTTTCGGCGTACATCCGTATCTCCCCGTCCGGCAGTCTGAACGTGAAGCGGCGGCCATAGAACGGCAGCCCCGTGAGGATGTCCCACAGAGAATCCAGATTCTCGCCGTACCAGTCCTGCCAGTGCATCTTCTCGCGGAGCACGGAGTAGATATCGTGCCGCGTCGCGCAGTGGGACAGGTCAAGCTCCACTTCAGGGGCGAGTGCGTCCAGCAGCCCCTTGCAGCCGGAGTATATGTCGTTCCATGCGGCGTTGAAATCGTCGGTATACCACGGGTCGGCGACGTCGTCGTCCGGGCGGCCGCAGTATTCGGTCAGCTTATGGAGCTTGCCGTCCGGGTCGCCTCCGCAGATGCGCAGCATATTGCGCAGGTTCGCCGCATCCATGCCGATGAGCAGGTCGTACGCGCCGTAATCCGCCGCAGTCATGCGGCGGGCGGTTTTGCCCGCGCAGCCGATACCGTGCTCGGCGAGCTTGCGCCGCGCCTGCGGGTACACGGGGTTGCCCAGTTCTTCGCTGCTGGTCGCGGCCGAGGCAATGTCGAATTCCCGCTCCAGCCCCGCCGAGGCGGCGAGCGACTTCATCACAAATTCCGCCATCGGGCTGCGGCATATATTGCCGTGGCAGACGAAAAGTATTTTTATCATCTATCTAAACCTCTTGAATTTACTGATTTTCCTTGATTTTCAGGCATTTTCTCAAATGGCCCGATGCTCGTTCACTTGGCATATCGTAGCATAAATTCGCACATCTTTGCCAGCAAAAGTAGTACAACGAGTAGTAAATTGGGCCTAAAATCGTGTTTTACTACTGGCCCTTTTCTGCGATATATGGCGAAATTCTATGGCAGAGCTTTGCCGCAAATCCTTGCCCTGCAACAAGAGTACGGATTGTACCGGGAATTTTCTGCCGTTTTCATTTTTTCCGTATCGCATACCCGCTGAAATCCCTCTACCGCGAAAAGTAGTAACTACTCAGCATTGGCTACTCGCTGCAATTCCTCCTGCGCATCCTCAAATCCGATGTGCGTATAAGTATTGAGCGTCACTCCAATGTCAGAATGACCCATGATGTATTGAAGCGTCTTGGGGTTCATTCCGCTTTTTGCCATGTTCGAGCAGAACGTATGTCTGCAAACGTGCGGCGTGATCTTCGGCATCTGCACTTTATAGATGCTGTTGTACTTCTCGCAAATATGCTGGAAATACTTTTCCCAATGTAGGGCCACCATCGGCATATCGTTTTTATCCAAATAGAGGAATCCACTTTTGCCGCAAATCATCGGTTCGACTTTGGGCTTTTTCCTGTTGGCAATGATGCGCTTGAAGCACTCATACACATCGTCCGTCATAGGGATAACCCGTGTACCGCTGCTTGTCTTGGTGTCCTCGATGACATACTCCATATTCCGCTTCCGCTGTAACTGATGGTTAATGTTGATCTTTCGATTTTTCATATCCACATCCGCCAGCGTCAAACCCACAAACTCGGAAATCCGAAGCCCGGTCTTAAACAGAACATAGATACCATCATAATATTTGCAAAAATGCTTGTCACTCGCCACAAATTCAAGAAACGCTCTTTCTTGCTTTCTGGTAATCGCTTCCCTTGTCACGCTGTCGTTGACTACGACGGTGGCAAGCTGAAATTCAAATGGATTCTTGCGTATCAAATCATCATCGACGGCCATCTGAAAGGCAGGTCGGACAACACCCCTGATAGAATGAATGGAGCTGTAACCTCTGCCGTCCTGCTGCAACTTTATCAGCCAGCATTTCGCGTCAGACTGCTTCACTTTGTCAATCCGGCGCTTGCCGAATTCCTCTTTCTTAATGATATTGAGGACAAAGTTGTAATTGGCCTCGGTATTATGCCGGACGCCTGTTTTCTGCATGAGATATTTTCTTACCAGTTCCTCCACAGTCATTTCACCACCCCGAGGTACAATCTGATCGTCAATATCTTTCTGAATCAGTTTTTCTTTCTCCCGCAGAGAAAGATCGTCCCGCTTGCCCGTTGGCAGCTTATCCGTTTTCTCCAATTTCCAGCTATAAACAAACTGGGGCTTTCCTGTTGCGTCGATATATTTGAACGCATATCGTCCATCTTTGCGTTGGCTCTCTCCGTTGCGAAGAATACGATTTCTGTTATCTCGTCTTTTCTCGCTCACCGTTCATGCTCCTTTCTGTGAAAAGAGCCTCCGCGCGATATACTAACAGTATATCATAGCGGAGGCCCTTTTTCTATTGCTAAATGAAGCAAAACTCGGAGCCAAAAGGCAGAATATATGATCTTCAAGCGCGTATAGCAAATGCTTTTATCATCAGCGAAAGATCAGATGGCCGATAAGTCATCCAGAAAGGCTTCAAAGCGTTTCCGCTTAATCAAAACCTTTACTCCATTTTGAATCACAAAGCCAGAATCCATATTCTCGGCTACCAGCTTTCGCATTTTCTTCTCACCAATATTGAAATATTCCGATGCTTCATCAATGGTAAGGCAAAATTTATCTTTTACCTGAACTTCAATTTCGCCTGCCATGATTCACCTCCCTTTCTTCAAGCGGCAGCATAAACTATCATTCCATGCCACCATGAAAGATGAATAAATGGGCAAGAAACGGACGGCTGATGGCATCAGCTCCACAGGAATTTCACCTCGGCCCATGCTTGTGGGTGCGCCGCGCAATGCTGTGTGGGCGTTCAACGCGGGAGTATCGTTAGCGTATGCGCCGCTGCTTGTGAGCTGCCAACTCTCGGTGTAGATGGTTCTCGCTCACTCATAGGATATGAGGTCATGGCGCATCCACCGACGCGAAACATACAGAATGTGTCCGTTGCCCTATACTGCGCCGGTGGCCTCCCATCGGGCTTTCTTTTTCAAGGTACTGCCAGCGGCCCGCAGCAGAGGGAAGAAACAGGGAAAGGGTTAAGCTGTTTCAGCCTCCGGGGGCCGGTTCGTCACGGTATCGTGACGATGGAAGAAATGAGCTTGATTTCCAGACGGCGCTTCATGTACTCGTCTACGCACACATGAGGCTGGCCGTCGGGATCGTAAAGCGTCTGGGTACATAACTTGTTGATGTAACCCTCGTAGTACCGCAATACTCGTTCCACGGCCTCGGCATCACCGGCGCGGGCGGCCTTGATCACCGAAAGGGGCAAAAGCTCAATGCCTTTGTAGTTGGGATTTTTCATCCGCGTCTAACCTCCCTCCGGCATCAACGCCATCAATTTTGTTCGCAGCTCTTTCAGCGTTTTTGTCCTGTGCCGCTGGACGGCACTTCTGGACATTCCCATGAGTGCGCCGATCTCGCCGTCTGCCAGTTCCAGAACACAGTGCAAAATCAAAATGCTCTGCGCCTGCTGGGGCAGTTCGGCAAATGCGGCGGCCACAAGCTCGTTGTCGATATGTAAATCATAGCCATGCGACGAAAACACAAAATCGTCGCTGGGGTAATGATCTACGGTGTAGAGCTTGTCCAATTCTGCCTGCGGTAGAACGCTGAACGACGTTTCACGGTCGCGCTGGCGTTTCATATCCCGGTGGTAGTTTCGGGCCTCATTTCGCAGTACGGTTTTGCAGAAAGCATCAAACCGGCACTGTTCGCCATAGTCGCGGGGGATAGCTTCCATCTTCTCACCCCCTTTCCTTGGGGGATGTGGTGGTTCTGTCCCTTTCCGCCAACATGACACCAGACAGGCCCTTTGCTACCCGCTAAACGTCTCCTTTTCGAAATGTTTTGAAAAAGTTTTTTCGGGTTTGGCCGTGCTGCAAAAAGCGACAAAAAACGCCCGGCAAGTCGCAACGGACCTGCTGGGCGCAGAAATGTTTTATAAAGATAATTGCTTACATGGTATAGTTCATATTCAAGAGCATACGACTCCGACGGAGGGGCTACGCTTTTTTTAACTGGTGCAGATCATGGATACTGCGAAATAAAAAGAAGGACACGGCAAATTAACCTCCCATCGGCTACCGTGTCCCTGCAAGTCGTCATTGGTTTGTGCAAGCGCAAAGAAACGGCGGCTCTGAAAATCAAAGCCGCCGTTTCAAATGGGCGTGTCAAATTGTCTGCTCTACGACGGCTTTTTTTCTTTTGCCGTCGTCCGGCAGCTTGCTAACAGGCTATTTCTCTTTATGAGGATTATTATAAAATCC